>Ga0182027_10001312_pt1 | contig 41827 bp, 36 predicted proteins | sample 712E1DmetaG_FD_121300 | JGI IMG/M metagenome (GOLD analysis project Ga0182027, IMG submission 121300) | Permafrost microbial communities from Stordalen Mire, Sweden - 712E1D metaG (Illumina Assembly) | ecosystem: Environmental > Terrestrial > Soil > Wetlands > Permafrost | place: Sweden...
AGGGTCAAGGGGGTCAGGCGAGCAGTCAGAGACTCGGCGGGAATGGTCACCGCAAAAGCCACCGGGATGAGAAAGGTCAAGCCGATGCGCAGCCAGGAAGGGTAAATGCTCACGGGCCAACGCCCGGCAGCATACAACCCCTGAAAGAGATCGACGATATTATAGATGCGGATCAGCCAGAAAGCACTGGTGGTTACGATCATCCAGAAGCAATAGATCATCACCGCACCCAGGAACAAGGCCAGAATGAAGGCCAGGCCATTCAACACGGTCAACTGCCCGTGCATCTGATAAATACTGATACCCATGATGACCAGTCCCACAATGACATCCACGAGCTGCCAGAAATTGAATTCACGAATACTCACGATCACCTGACTATCGACCGGTTTGGTGAAGGCAAAATCGAGGGTGCCTTCATGGACATCATCCATAAAGCGTTCCATATTCGGCTGAATGGCAGAGTGAATGATGCCACCCATGAGAATATAGACCCCCATCACCGCCAACAATTCGGGCTGCGTCCAGCCATCGAGAGTCGTGGTGTAACTGAACACTAACAATAGACCGATCAACCCGGTGGCGAGGTTGATGAAGGAGGTCAATAACTGAGTAAAGAAATTGGCGCGATACTGCATCTGGTTGGCAATGCCGATACGTAAAAAGTTCCAGGCTAATTTGAGGGTACGCATATGAATCCCTTCAATTCCCCACAGAGGAAAAACGGCGAATGCCAAAATGCCAGACCAGGTTCACGAGCGCTATTCCGCCGATAATCCAGGCTGCCTGGAAAAGCAAACCAGTAAGCAGTTCAAAAGTAGTCGGTGAGCCGACCAGCGCATTGATGGGAAAGTAAAATGACCACTGAAATGGAAAAAAGTTAGCCAGGTGCTGCACCCATAAGGGCATAAAAGTCATCGGCACCAGCCGACCGGAGAGGATCAACTCCAGGGCAAAATACATATCATAAATCGCCCCCACCCGCGTGGTCCAGAAGGAGATCATGCCCAGCAGGGATAAAGCGACCGCGCGGATTAGATAGGCTCCCCAGATGGCAAAGAAAAACACCACGATCTGTACCCAGGTGGGGTTCAGCGTGGGTTTGAAAATGAGGATCAGCACGGCCGCCAGAGGAAGCCAAAGAATGATGGTCACCACCTTCCAGCCGGCGAAAAAAGCCACGTCCCCATGGATAGGATGGATCGGACGGATCAGCTCCATGGAAAGGCAACCGCGCTGGATGCGATTCTCCCAGCTATCCGGGCTCAAGCCAACATTCATGTTGCGCACCAAGGTCCAGACGATGTAATAGGCCGCAATCGTGCCGGCGGTATAGCCACCAATGCTGCCTCCCTGACCAGCCGCGACGCTGGTCCAGACCACCAGGTAGATAACAGGCTCAGCAATCATGCCAATCATGTAGAAATAGTTCTGAGCGCGGTACTGGAACTCTTCCTGAATGGAAATGCGCATATTGGTGATATAGAAACCGATGACCCGCCTCATACCGAATCCCCGACGACACTATTCTGGCTGAAGACCTTGTCGATGACATCTTCAATGGGAAGGGCTTCGACCGTCAAATCTTCGACGTTCTGCTCGTTCAAGATACGGGCGGTGATCTCGGCTGCCTTCTCATGCGGGACACGCAAAATGACGTGCCCGCCGTCCTGTTCGAGCACCTGGCCGTACTGGTTCCAGGTAGTGGTGCCGGTGGTGGTCACATGAATGGTCTTAAAGGCGGAGAAACGTTCTATCAGTTTACTCAGATTGCCATCGAAGAGCAATTTGCCATTATGGATGACAATGACGCGTTTGCACAGGGCTTCGACATCCGCCATGTAATGGCTGGTGAGCAGTACCGTGGCCCCATAGTGCTGATTATATTCACTGATGAAGCTGCGAATGCGGCGCTGCATGGTCACATCCAGGCCAATGGTCGGCTCGTCGAGGAAAAGCACTTTGGGCTGGTGCAGCAAGGAGGCGATGATCTCGACCTTCATGCGCTCCCCGAGCGAAAGATTGCGCACCGGCTTCTTGACCTTGTCTTTGAGGTCCAGCAATTCGACAAACTCGTCGCAAGTCTTTTTGAATTGCTCCGCAGGAATCTGGTAGATGGCGCGTTGCAGGTCGAAGGAATCGAGAGCAGGCAAATCCCAGCTCAACTGGGAGCGATTGCCCATCACCAGGGTAATCTGCTGAAGAAAGCTGGCCTTGCGCTGCGAAGGCACATAACCAAGAACGTTCACCTGCCCGGCGGTGGGAAATAACAGTCCGGAGAGCATCTTGAGGGTGGTGGTCTTGCCGGCACCATTCGGGCCCAGAAAACCGACGACCTCGCCAGGTTCGATGGAGAAATCGATCTCATCCACGGCTTTGACGGTGTTGAACTGGCGCTTGAAGAGGCTGCGTACCGAAGACTTGAGACCGGGTTCGCGCACGTGCACCTGATAATGTTTGGACAATTTGACAACAGAAATGATTTGCGAGTTTGCAGACATAGATCTCCCAGGTAATAGGATTGGGTATCAGGTTAAAACTGACTCTTTTTGCAGAAAATGCAGAGATGAAGAAAAAAAATAGACCCCTTAAAGTTTAGCACGGGTTGGCAGGATCCATTTTTACAAATTCATTTTCGTCGCCTTTAGCGTGCACTTTCTCTCGTTCAACCAATGCCATAGCGCCGATATACGAGAAAGGAATTTTATGGTTTCGATAGCATTAAAAATAATATGGAATCGAATCCCTCTCGCAAAATCATCTCGGGGGATGCAAAATTCGCGATCCAATTCATATTTTCATTTTGAATATGCAATTAAATAATTTTCAAATCTACCGTAGATTATTACCTGTTAGAATAAGAATCACATTCGCTTGGTTATATGTTCGATTCCTATCGGTAACTTTAGGTATTCTGTTTTTGAGGGGTTGCCAGTAGTGTGTCAAACATGTGAATATCGTTTTCCAAAGGTGATTTTCTATTCCAAACCGTCTTTGGGAAACCTCAGAAACAGGTTTGACACAGCACCAGGTTCTGAAAGAATTTAATGGCGGATGATAAAGAACTCTATTAGTAAGGAAAATGGAATGCATTCATTTAGACATTGGACTCCCCTTTATATATGGAGCCGTATTTTAGAAAAATCATATCGTCGAAGTCACCCAAACAATCCCTGGTTGGCACCAAAAGCCATTGATTTTCTGGCAACATATTTACAAAAGACTGATACAGGCCTGGAATTTGGTTCTGGCCGTAGCACAATCTGGTTTTTAAAAAGAGTTGCCCATTTAACGAGCGTAGAGCATCAAGAAGAGTGGTATCGCCTAGTACAAAAGAAGTTGCAGGAAATACAAGTTGAAAATGTTACTTACGGACTTTATCCGAAAATTGAAGGCGATCCAACAGGCAAAAATTCTGCTTATGTAAGAATTACAGACACAATATCAATAGAAAGCCTGAATTTCATCCTTGTGGATGGAGTTTACCGCGCCCAATGTACCTTACGATCTATTCCTCTTTTGAAACCGGGAGGAATTTTGATCATTGATAATGTAAACAAGTATTTGCCGAGTTTATCCGTTGCGCCTAATTCGCGGTCATTTTCAGAAGGACCAATCGATGACGATTGGGATCAAATTTTGAGCGTTATTCAACCCTGGCGCAAATTTTGGACGGGGAATGGAGTGTCCGATACGGCTATTTATTTTAAACCAGTAGCGTAAACATCACTCCAATCGTTACCCTACAGTTATCCACGAATTTCAAAATCCTTGACCGTTAATTACGCAAATGGAACTGAATGGGGGAGAATAAAAACAAGGGGAACTTGAAGAAAGTGCATAATTCGGAGCATGTCGATCACTTAAACGGATGATGAAAGAGCTTAATTTCTTCCATTTGCTTTGAAGTTATAATCTGGAAATAGGAAAAATCAAGCTCAAGTAAATGCCAAAAAATTCAATTTAAACTTGAGAAATTGATAAATTTATAACGGTTTTGATAACCCCGCTGAGCAGAAGCATAAAAATGTGTACTTGCAGGAATTTATTTTTCTTATCTCTTTTTAACCTGGAGATGGGTGGGTTGAACACGCTTTTTCACGTTTCATTTCATTAATTACCACAAGATGTAGACAAACAGGAAACTTTATTAAATCTTCCAGGTATCAGTTCGATTCCAATAAAAAAAGGGGGGGCAGTCAGGAAGCTTGCCATTATCACCTGGTGATGAGTTCAATCCCATTCGGGTATAGCTTTCACTATTGCTAAATTTCAAACCACCAAACTTTGAAAATTGAGCAAAATCATCTTGTTGGCAGAGCGAGACAGGTAATACCCACCTAGTTATGACAGTTTGTATCTAGATAAGCAAATCTGAGGTTGCCCTGAAAAGATAGGACAGGCTTGCCAATGATGCTGGTACAGGTCGCTCGGAAATAACTCGCTCGCAATGACAGAAGATTTGGCACGGAAAACAAGCCACTGCCGTTTTGCGGCGGGAAAAAGCCGATGAAATGGGGCACGATAATGCACCAATAGATCTGGTGCCCGTCGTGCCCCTACAATTAAATATTTTTGAGAATGTTTCACTCCGAATCATCCACGGGGTGAGAAATAACGAGAAATCACTTCGTGACTTTGACGTCGGCTTTGGTGTCGGGGACGTTGCGCATGGCGAGGCTGGAAGCGAGCATGAGCACGGCAGAGAGAGCGAAGAGCACGGTCCAACCCACAAAATGGACAGCGTGGACATTGTTGTTGAAGAAGTCAATCATGGGGCCTTCGAGGCGGGCAACGGCAGCAGAACCGGCGGTAGCCAGGTTGGTGAGGCCCATGTATTTGCCAGCTTCGGCAGCCGGAGCCATCTGATTGGCCATGGCCCAGTTGGTACTCATGAAGATGCCCAGACCGATGCCCATGAAGCAACCGTAGGCGATGAGTTCAACAGGAGTATTGGCAAAAATGAGCAATACCGCGCCAAAGGCACCGATGAAGCCGGAGATAATGTGAATGCGCTTGCGCCCATAACGATCACCCATGGCGCCGGCCAACAGGCTGAAGATGATAAGCACCACGACGAAGGTGCCCATGACAATCTGGGTGAAGGCGATTGGGTTTTGATCGGGGAACTTGTCACGGATGAAATACTGGGCGAAGGACTGGAATCCGTAGATGCCAACCAGGTAGAGGAAGCGGCTGAAGATCAAACGCCAGTAATTCTTATCCCCGTCGGCCTTGAAATTAAAGGTCTCTTTCCACAGCCCCTTCAGCGGCTGGGGATGATTTTGCGCAGCCACGTACGGTTTCTCGTGAGCGCCCAGCAAACTAATCGCCCCAAATAACACCAAGAAACCAATGATCGCCAGCACCGACTTGGTCGGATTGGCATTGGTGGAGGTAATCAAAAAGCCCATAAGCAGAGAAGAGATGATGATGCCAAACATGTCCATGGCGGTCTTGATGCCGCTGGCCATGCCCAATTGCTCGGCGGGAACCTCATCTGGCATCCAACCCTGCATGGGTCCGTGGGCCATATTGGAGGTAATCTGCAGGCCAATATAGCCAATGAAAAGCCAGGGAAGACCCCCGACAAAAGCCAGAATGCCGAGGAAGACCAGATCGCCCAACGTGCCAAACAAAACAAACGGGCGGCGACGGCCAAAGCGACTGGCCCAACGGTCACTCAAAGCACCGGAGAGGGGTTGGATGATCATGGCCAAAATGAGGCCAAAGAAGGTCAGTAGCCCCAACCAGGTATTCTTTTGGGTGGAAGGCACATAGTTCAGCAATACCGCCGGCAAAATGGTGACATGCAGGCTGTTCCACATAAAGGACAGGCCGATCCAATAAGCGTTTAAGACGAACATATACCAGCCACTGACACGACGCATGTTCTGCTCCTTGATCCAAGATTTATGGTTCAGGTAACCAGCGTTCAAAAAAAGCCATCACCCTTTTATTATATTCATCCGGGCGAAACACATCCGCATCCCGATGACCGGCTTCGGCAACGCGCCAACACTCCGCGTTGGGTCCGGCAGCACGCACCATCCGTTCCAGTTCATCCAGATGGGTATAGGGATCATGATCTCCATGAATAAACAACACCGGTAAGGGTGAAAGTTTCGCTGTCTGCAGCATCGGTTCCTGGCGAAAGATATTGATGCCGGAACACAGGCACATTCCCAGCTCCATCATGAAAGCCAGCACCACCCCCAACCAACGGGGAACGCCTTTGCGCTGCAACTCCACCAAAGCCACTGTACTCAACAGGGCCGGTCCGCCATCCGAAACTATGGCCATCACCTGCGGGCAACGAGGGGCAGTTAAAATTGCCACGCGACCACCCATCGAAAAGCCCAGCAGGCCAATCGTGCGGCTGCCCCGTCCTAGGGCAAAATCAAGGGCAGCCAAGCAGTCGCGCATCTCCAGGGCGCCAACGGTCGTGTACACTCCACCGCTACGACCATGAGCGCGAAAATCGAAAAGCAGAACATTGAACCCTTTAGCATGGAAAGCAGGCACATATTTCAGGTCCGGGTCGTAAGTACCGCCGTATCCATGCAAGAAAATGAGCGTGCGCGTGGCCGCCTTTGCAGGAATCCACCAGCCTTTCAGCTCAATGCCATCGCAGGTGCGCAAGCGAATGTCTTCCCAGGTCAGGCCAAACTCCGCGGGACTGACAAAGACTTTTTGCGTCTGTTTGTGAGAAATAACAAAAGAAAAAGCCACACAAACGCAGAGAAACAGAATTGGAACTAACACTACCCAAATCATCAAACAGCTTCTCAATTCAGGATAAGACGATGTAGTTATTCTACAGGAAAACTTTCGTTTTAGAAAAAGAGCTAGACTTCAATTCAGTCCGGCTCTTCATTCAGACATACTATTTGCGCCGGATCTCAATGCGGTGGTGATTCAGGTCACCGGCGACGTACGTCAGCGTCTGAGCAGTCAGGTCAATAGTGAAAGAGCCATCCGAGACGGTTACAATGGCACCACCGGGGTATTGCATGCCAGGCAGGTAGAGCTCGCTAGGCGTAGTAATAGATCTGTCACCATCGAACTCAAAAATGAAACGGCCGCTACGGTAGTCAAAATCCTGACGGGTCGGCTCTCCGGCAATCCTGACCGGGAAGGGACGCACCACCACCTTCAAGGCGCGGCCGCCGGAATTAATGTCCGAGGGATCCTTTTGCTGGTCGCGGCTAAATATCGAAAGATCTTCGTCATTCCACTGATCCCCGTGGAGATTATCGTTGTCGGCGGTGTAATTCCACAACGTATAACTGAGCAAGTTATCTTCAAGACCTTTGAACGTCCGGTCGAAAGCGCGTTCCTGATCGGCGAAATTTCCGCTACGATACGCTTTTTTCTTATTCAAATCGAAGGGGATGCCGATTTCGCCAATCAAGGTCGGGATATTTCCCATCCGTTCGATGGCATCCTGTCTGGAAGTGCCCAAAAAGCTTTTAAAAGCCTTACGAATCCTCTTCTCGCCGAGCAGAAGTTTATTGGCATCAGTATCGAAATTGATGAAAGGTACATAGGTCTTCAAGAACAAGGTCATACCATCGTACCAGTGAGCCGCGTATACCAGCTCACCGAATTCCGCGGGCTTCACTTGTGGTGACCGCATTTCAGGCACCTGTTCCAAGAAAATGATCTTCTCCGGGTCGACCGAGCGCACCATATCGACGAAACGATGGGCAAAGGGAAGGAGATAGTCCCGGTGAAAATCAACGGAATGACCCTTGAGGTGACTAAAATAATCAGGATAAAGTAATTGCGGTTGCCCGGTATCGTCAATCTTCCAGACACCATTTTGCAGCCAGACACAAGCAAAGCCATGCTGCCACAGCGAAACTTTATCCGAATTGACCATTACTGCGCCACTCTTGCGTTCACCCCAAAAATCACGAACCATCACATCCACCGTCTGGGAAGAGCCGGATGCCAGTTGGAAAGATTGCCAGGGCGTGGGGAAGACGCCCGCGTGGAGGCGACCAAGTTTTTCGCGCAAGTCAGTCACGCCCACATAGCCGGAAGAAGGCTCATTGAGGGTGTCGTAGCCGAGCACATTCGGCAACCCTTTCAACCTGGCGACCACCTGTTTGACGGCATTTAGATAATGATCCTGCAAAAACTGTTGGGCAGGAATCCCTGCGATCATCGTTTTGGGAGCAAAATCGTTACCCGCAAAGAAAAGGGTATCCAATGTACCAGCAGCATATTTGTAATCGTTGGTGATCCACTGCATGCGCGGATAAGGATCCCCATGGGTCTGGTGCACCAATGCGGCGCCAGTTTCTTTGAATTTGGTAATATCCATGCCCAGCAGCTCAAAAGTCCAGGCCGGGGCGCCATCGCCGCCAGAGAAACGCGACCAGACATCCTGATGCGGGTCGATGAACAGGTTAAAGTCATACTCACCGGCCTTTTTTATCACGGCGTAGAGGTAGTCCAAATACTCCTCGTCATAGATCCCGGGACCGGCGTGTTCAATGGCCTCCCAGGTAATAAGAAAGCGCAAAAAATTGAACCCCCAGGCTTTCAAGCGGGTGAAATGTTCATCCGCCTGGTCCAGTGGGAAAGGCCGACCAACGAAACTGACATTCTTTGTCTCAAAAAAACCTTCGCTGCGGTATGTGGCTCCATTGGGATTATAGGGCACCTTGGTACTACCACCCAGATTGACCCCGCGAAGCATCACCGTTCGTCCAAATTCGTCCTTGAACCAAGGTCCTTGTGTATGTATCATTTTGCAGCCACTTTCTTTTGAGCTCTGGCAGCGACGATTTCAGCGATCCAAGCAGTAATTCCGACAAAGATCAGCCCGAGTACGGCAATCACCATCATCTGGATGCCACTAAGGATAAAGAGGAAGCTGAAGAGGTAGTTCGGCAGCGTCCAGGTGACCAGCACCCCATTGATCACAAAATTCAAGAAAATGGGGATACCGGCGATGAAGGCAATGGTGAAAATCAGCCCAAACGAGCGTTCGGCGGCTTCTGCCGGTGTGTATTTGAAATAACGCTGATCCAACATAATCGCCAGCCAGGAGATCAAAAGGGCCAGGGCAGCGGTGACAGCCACATAAATGATCAAGTCAGATTCGCTGGTGATGGAGGAAACCGAATAGGTTTTCTGATCCCAAATGGCATAACGGAAATTGAAGAGCGCCATAAACGACAGGCCGCCGATGATCCAGGCGGGTGCACCACTCTTCCAGCGGTGCATCAGCCAGTAAACAATCAGGGCCAACAAGATCGCGGCAATGATCGCGCGTGGAATCCTTTCGGTGATTTCACGATCAACGCGGATATTACTGATGAGCGTTTCGTACTGGCTCACATTCGAGCCGGCAGGAATCTGGCTCGAATTCAATTTCGCGCCGAGAGCTGCAGCAACAGTGGTCAACAACGTCGTTTGTTGTTTTTCGACGGCAGACGGCAGAGCAGCAATGACCGAGTCAGAAAGATCAAGCATGGCGTTGCGAACCTCCCCCATCGTCGAGGCGGGGATATTCACTCCCAGCAACGCCGCCAGGGTCGGAGCCACATCCACCATGTTGACATCCCCGTAATTGCCGGGTTTGACGCCAGCACCAACGAGGACAAAAGGCTCTTTCAAGACGATCGGATCCTGTCCGCCATGACCGCCGGCGTCAATCTGGCCGTGGTCGCTGATGACGAGAAGGGTATCTTTTTGCAGGTCGAGGGTGGCAACTATTTGCGCGAGCAGATCATCCGAGCGTATTGCAGCGGCATTCCAGTTCGGGGAACGCGGTCCGCCCTCATGATGGCCGGCGTAATCCACCTGATCGATATGAATCAGGGTCAATTGCGATTTATCATCTTGGAGCCAGGGCAAAGCGGCAGCAACAACTGCTTCGTCTGCCACTTTATCCTCGCCGGGGGTGTAATAGCTCAAATCCACGGCGGACTGAGGAACCAGTTCCTGAAACCAGTTATACCCTGAAATAGCGGTCGTCAAACCTGCTCTATGGGCAGACGAGAAGAGATTATCCTGGGTCCAGGTGGGAATCTCGCCATAATCCAGATTGAAAGCAGGGCCATCATTCAACCAAGGCCAGGCTCCAGTCAGGATGGTGGTGTAGCCCGGTTCCGAATAGGAAGGAGTCTGGCTGTGCATCATCGCCTGGGCGCCTTCGGTGCGTAACTTTGCCAGGGTGGGCATGACGCTTTCATTCATCGAGGTGTCATAACGCAGGGCATCGATCAAGACGATGACCACACGACGGGTCGAAGCATCGCCCAATGCACTTCCGGCTGAAGGGGGAGTATTCTTGATGGGAGAACGAAAAGCATAATTTGTACTGATCATCCCGGTCACCCAGAAATAGGCCACGACAGCCAACACGATACAGAACACGGACGACAGGGTAATTTTGACGGATCTTTTCATGAGATTCCTCTTCGCTACATCAGGATTATTAAATCGATCGTCTGCTTCTTGTTGCTTTATTACTCATTTTAAATCAAAAAGCGCCAGTGATGGCGCTTTTTGATGGACTAAATTCTTTTCATCTCGCGGCTGGCATGAACATCAATGCCGGTGCCCAACACGTTTTGCAGTACAGGTTGATCCAATGCCACAGGAGCAGCGAGTTCGACGGTACGCAACAGTTTGAGCAATTCAGGAATTCGCGGCTTGGGAAAAGGCGCCGAGGTATAAACCGGCATAAGAGGATGCACACCCCCTTTAACGCTTACAGTGGTCGCCACCATACGGCGCGGGTCAGTCAATTCCTGTTGGGCATATTCGTGTCCGCGCTTGCAACCGTTAAGAATCGAAATCACCGTCTTACCATCACGGGTCACTTCAAGGGTACAGCCTTTGGGGCAAGTCGTACAAATTATTTTTTCTGTAATTGTAGGCATAGCTTCCTACCTTTCCACAATCGCCACACTAAGTTCAATGGCGGCTTTGACTTCTTCAACCAGGTTCGATTTCAACGTTATCGTCACCATTTCACCGGGACGGGCATACGGTTCGCCTCTACGGGTTATGAGTTTATCACCGCTACGTACTTCCACCCAAACCGGTTTTTCGATGGGACGGGTGACGCGCATCTGCAGGCGAATATCGCCCTCTTCTAGATGAGCCGGATGCAGCGTTTGCGGGACGACATAACGTACATTCTCCGCAGCCTTCACTGGAATGGAAGGCCCATCAGCGACAGGGCCCAGACGTACCAGGCGCGCGGCGGACCGGCCGGCAGCGAGGCCAGCTTCGGTGACCCAATCGACCAGGTCATAGACATGAACCACATTGCCAGCAGAATAAATACCGGGAATGTTGGTCTGGAAACCATCATCCACGCGGGGGCCGGCAGTAATGGGATCAATCCGTACACCCGCCTGGCGAGAGAGTTCGTTCTCAGGGATCAGGCCAACCGAAAGCAAGAGCGTATCACAGGGGATGATCTCTTCAGTGCCAGGAATCGGCTGCCACCTGTCATCCACGGCGCAAGCCTCGATGGCTTCGACACGGTTCTTGCCGATGATGTTCTTGACGGTGTGTTTCAGTTGTAATTGAATGTCAAAATCCATCAGGCACTGCACATAGTTGCGGGTCAGCCCGGAAAGATACGGCATCACTTCCAGGACACGTTCCACTTTGGCGCCTTCGAAGGTGAGTCGGCGCGCCATGATCATGCCAATGTCGCCGGAACCCAGAATGACGAAACGTTTGCCGGGCATGAACCCCTCGACATTCACCCAACGCTGGGCGGTGCCGGCTGTGTAAACTCCAGCCGGACGTGTACCCGGCAGGCGCACCTGAGCACGCGTACGCTCACGGCAGCCCATCGCCAGCACGACCGCTTTAGCCTGAATCTCGACAAAACCGTGTTCCTTGCTGGTAGCGAAGATGCGGTGGTCGCGGGTAATTTCAAGTACCATGGTGTCGAGCAGAAACTCCACGCCAACCTGCATCGCTTCATCGATGAAACGTTGTGCATAAGACGGGCCGGTCAGATCCTGCTTAAAAGTCTCCATTCCAAAACCATTATGGATGCACTGCAGCAAGATACCACCGGGTTCGATATCACGGTCGATAATAAGCACGGCCTCAGCGCCATTCTTTTTGGCGGAAATCGCCGCAGCCAGACCTCCGGGTCCACCGCCGATAACAACCACATCATAATTTTCTTTACGGGTCATGTCAGGCCTCCATATCTTTGGTGAGGCGCACGAGGAACTCTGAACCGGCGCCTTTTTTAGTGATCTCCAATGGAGAGACGCCCAACTCTTGCGACAGAATATTCACCACACGCGGCATGTCAAAGGAACCCAAGCAGCGACCCGTTCCCAGCCAGGTGCGACGCTTGATGGCATCATAGGTTCTGGCAGGCAGAGGAGCATGGATTTCAGCTACGATCTCCCCTTCAGTGATACTTTCGCAACGGCAGATCATCCGTCCATAGCGGGGATCCCTAGTGACCAACTCGGCCTGTTCAGCGTGAGTGAGATGGTTGAAGCGCGGACGAGCCGGGCGAATGGGGTGGAAATTTTTTTTCTCGACCAACTTTTCACCAGCATCCTTGAGCAGTTCCACGACACGCTGCGCAATAGCAGGCGCAGAAGTCAACCCAGGCGATTCAATGCCAGCTAGGTTGACCAGTCCCTGCACTTCTTTGGGAATCTCGATGACAAAATCGTGGGAGTAATCTACATTAATTGCATGGGCATTGCCAGTGGCACGCAGTCCGGCAAAAACAGCGATGATACTACGGGGAGTAATCGAAGGCACCAGACGTTGGGATCCAGCCCAGATTTCAGCGAGACCATCCTGTGTCACGGCACGGTTATCTTTTTCGGGAGTAGTCTGAGAGTTCGGCCCCACCAGTACATTGCCGTGCGTACTGCCCAGAACCAGAATCCCCTTGCTGACCTCGGTCGGCACAGGGAAAAGGATGTTATCGATCTGAATTTCGCTCTTATCCAGGACGTAATACTCGCCTTTACGCGGATTGATCTTAAATTCGGTGCGTACACCAGCTTTGTGCATAACCTCATCAGAGTAGAGCCCGGCAGCGTTCACGACCCAGCGACAGGCAAAATCACCGCGGGTGGTCTTGATGCCAAGAATTTTATTTCCTTCTTTAATGAAATCGACGAAGGCGGTTTCAGTCAGTACCGTTACCCCATTCATGACGGCGTTCTCGAGAGGGGCCAGGCAAGCGGCAAAAGGATCAACCATGCCTGCAGTCGGAGTGAATAATGCCCCAGCAGTCGCCGGGTTAACACGAGGCTCCCGTTTCTTCATTTCCTCAGCAGAGATCATCTCGGCCGGAACACCATTTTGACGGGCACGTTCCTGCAGCGCATCCAGGCAGCCGCAAGGCTCGTCAATGGTTACAATATAGGCTCCCGTACGTTTGAAGGGAATGCCCAATTCGGCCGAAAGCTGATCCCACATGGGATTGGCCAGGCGGTTCATCTCGGCTTTGAGGGTGCCTGGGACCGGGTCGTGCCCGGCATGGACGATGGCGGAGTTGGCTGAACTGGCTCCCATGCCGATATCCGCTTCCTTCTCGATCAACAACACCGAGAGGTCATAACGGGAAAGAGAGCGTGCGGTCATGCAGCCAATTACGCCACCGCCGATAATGATAACGTCATAAGATTTCATAGTACTTCCGTTAGTCAAGAGTATTGTATTTCCTTCAATTCTATGACTCTTTATTTTCTTATTTCGATTCAATTACGTCACTGTTTTCATCGCCTTCTTTGGCGAAAACGATCGCCTGTGAAGGACAATTCCTGGCACAGATCCCACACTCGGTACAGGCGTGAATATCTATAAATGCCTGAGTTTCACTTTCGGTGATAGCACTCATCTCACAAGAAGCGATACAGGCCCCAAATAAGGTACATCGACTCGTAACGACATAAGGCATTCCCTTATTGTATTTAGTTCTGAACTAATAAATATAAAACCGCACAAATGTGCGGGAAAAGACAAGATTTCTATATCCTAAAATGAGATTTATTTCACTAACCATGAACAATTGTGCATTCTAGTAGTGTGTCAAACATGTAAATATAGTTTAATGCCCGATGACTCAGTTAAGATAAAACATAATTTTCAATTAGATTTCTGGCTGTAGGCTCGTCAATGATGAGTTCAGATATCAAATGACCCTTCAATGCTGCAAACAGACCCCTTACCTTTGCCAATCCCGAAACAACACAAACCCCATGTTTATTTTGAAAAAGCTCAAGGCTTGGCCCGCTTGCTCTGTTGTTTATAGCAATATTGTTGAAACTGCCATCTTTCCTGAAAAAAACCGTTGCAACATCTCCTACCAAACCTTCCTTTTCCAATTCAGAGTAATCAATCTCTTCAAGATAACCACCACTGTATACGTGGCTGGGGATACCAGCATGAACGGCACCGATGCTGTAAAGGAGCAAGTCAGCCTTTTCCTGAAGGTCAAGCAAGCGCCGGATGCTGCCTTCTTTCCAGAGCGCATGTTTGGTTGCTGCAAAATCAAAAAAGGTCGGTACCGGAAAAAGGTTGGCCTCGGCCTGATAATTTTGAGCGAAGCGCATAATAATTTCGCTGGCATATTCAATCCCCATGGTCTGAGTATTGCCCGCACCATTTAATTGAACGATTTGTGAATTATGCGTGGTCTTCGGCAGCAGATGTCTGGAAATTCCACTGATCGTCGTTCCCCAGGCGATGCCCAAGATCATGTTTGAATCAAAAACAGAATTCAGGTAATTAGCTGTGTATTGAGCCACCCGCTCAAGCCACTCCGCTTCACCGGCAATATCTGGAACAGGGACGACATGGGTACGCTTGATTTTGAAAAAATCGGTGATTTTCTTCTCGAACTGCTGCGGATGTTCGATCGGATCCACAATCCGGATGTCTACCAGACCATTCTGCCTGGCAAAATTTAGCAGCCGGGAGACAGTGGATCTCGACATATTCAACTCATGTGCTATAGCCTCGGTTGTGAGGTTTTGGTAATAGTACATGCGCGCTGCCCGGATTGCCTCAATCACCTTGTCGTAGTCTTCCATACGCAATCACCAAATTTCTAAATGCTTATTTAATTCTTAGGCCAGTATACCACGCTGCACGATTGTGAAATGGCTATGAAATAAATCTCAAATATCCACATAAAATAGAGGGGTTTCTCTGCACATTTGTGCAGTTTTAAACCACAGGGTAAGGAATTCTATACAATAAGAATTAATCTTGCTTTAATCTTTACTCGAATTGGTAAGGCCATAGAAACTCGTAATCATAGTGCTTCTTTATTTTCTTCCATTGAGGGAGGCAAACTGGTAATTAATTCAAAGGAAACTAGACGTCAGATACCATGCTTTATGCTCCTTTCCAATTTAGCAGCAAGAGAATAATTTTAATTGAAACCGAGAACTCAAAAAAAGTTTAAATAAAATGTTGGGGTAGTTGCTTACCGGTACGAGACTGATTAATCAGATCATCGTTGAGATGGTGGAAGAATGAAGAAGCAGAAACTTCAGAGAACTCTCATCTCTAATAAAATAGAGGGGTAAAAGAAATGGTTCAAAATTCCCAAGGATTGGAGGTGAAATAGAACTCACTGAGTAAATATTTTCATTATTACCGATTTTTTGAGACGAATTTCACAGGTTGTACTAATAAGATGCCCATTCATAGTTTTTAATAGGAGAATAAGGAAATTATGAAAACGACCACAGCATCAAAATCCGTCAATATTGTGTTAATTGTCGCGTTGGTTCTCGTACTGGCAGGTAATATCCTTGCCAGCAGTATTCAAACGGTTGGGGGAACAGTAACCATTAAAGATATACGATTTATGGGTACCAATGGGATCCAGATGAGCGGTTTACTCTATATCCCAAAGAGTATCTACTCCACGGATGCAAAGGGTGCAACTGTTGTTACCCCAGCTCCAGGTATCCTAGCCATTCACGGCTATATCAATTCACGTGAAACCCAGGATGGTTTTGCCATCGAATATGCCCGCCGCGGCTATGTCGTGCTGGCACTTGACCAGACCGGGCATGGATATTCGGATGGTCCCGCCTTTGCTAACGGTTTTGGCGGTCCTGATGGCCTGGCTTACTTACACTCTTTGAATATAGTTGATCCTAACAACATCGGTATTTCCGGTCATTCGATGGGCGGTTGGGCCGTAGTTGTTGCAGCTCAAACCCTGCCAACCTACTATAAATCAATGGTCCTTGAAGGATCTTCCACCGGCACTTTCGGCGGGAACCCCGGGGATGCCACATTCCCTCACAACCTTGGTTTAATCTATTCAAAATTTGATGAATTTGCCCCATTGATGTGGGGAATCCCCATCGCGCTGAATGCTGGTTCGGGGCCAAAATTAGAAGCTCAATTCGCTACCACCAGCCCGGTCATACCCAATCAGTTGTACGGTTCCATCGCTGATGGAACCGCGCGCTACTGGTACCAACCCACCACCAATCATCCCGGTGATACCTTCTCAACCGTTGCCATCGGCGATGCGGTTGATTGGTTCCAGAAAACCCTTAGCGGTGGTAGCAGCCTTCCTCCTTCCAACCAGATCTGGTATTGGAAAGAGATCGGCAACCTCATCGCCTTAATCGGGTTCTTCCTCTTCCTGTTCCCGTTAGGCAGCCTGCTGCTCAAGACCAGATTCTTTGGTGATGTCGCTGAACCCATGCCTGTTGCAAAACCCGCCATAGGCTGGGGATGGTGGTTAGGGGCAGTGCTCTCCATTGCCATTCCTATCGCCACTTATTACCCGATGTTGACCAGCACCTATGTCAAGCTGGGTACATTGACTCCGCAGACCATCACCAATGGGGTGATGACCTGGGCACTTGTCAATGCCGTCATTTTCCTGGTTCTGTTCCTTCTCTGGCATTTCTTCCTGAACAAGAAAGCCGGCGGCAACTTCCACAGCTACGGTTTGACCTGGGAAGGTGGTAAATTGCGCTGGGGCAAGATCGGTAAATCCTTGCTCCTGGCCATCATAGTCACCTTTAGCGGTTACCTGCTGTTGGCGATGTCCGACTTCTTCTTCAAAACCGATTTCCGCATCTACGTCTTCGCGGTCAAACTAATGAGCTTGACCCAGTTTAAGGTTTACCTCGGCTATCTGATTCCATTCTTCGTTTACTTCTTCATCGCGGGCATGGTGTTGAATGCCCAGATGCGGCTGGACAGCGAAAAGGCTCAGGCTCCCATGTGGAAAGCGATGCTCGTCAATGTCGTTTTGATGATCGTCCCTTACATCATTTTGAACCTCTGGGAGTACATCCCTTTGTATATGGGGAAAGCCCTGCCAAATGATGCTCTCACAACCATTGTAATGTACCAGTTCATCCCGATCCTAGGGATCTCGGGAGCGTTGTCAACCTTCTTCTTCCGCAAGACCGGACATGTATGGGTGGGCGCTTTCTTGAACACCATGATCCTCGTTTGGATCATGGTTGCAGGTACCGCCATCCAATTCGCTTTATAAAGAACCGTGCTTAACAGACTTCGGGGCTGACAAACAGCCCCGAAGTTTTATTTACCCATCGATTCTCTTAATTGATTAAAGAACAAACGCCCGTAAAGTGTACAGCTGTGGGGTTAACGATAACAGGAGGGCATCAATTTGTTTTTTTTTACCTAGCCGATACGGCAATGCGATATTCGACCCTGTTTGCAATCTTAAGAACTCTCCGCCACCTTTGAGGATGATATCAAAGGATTTCATGCTTTTTCCAGAGTAAATGGCCTTGAAAAGGTAGTAAATATAAATTGTCCTTTTCAGATACTAGTCTTTTGGCGGGTAACCGGTAATGTCGCGAATTTCGTCATATAGGGGCTGCAAGCGGTCGTACATCTTGCAATAAACTCGCCTGTACAATTCATCGTACATGGCGTGGTTCTCTTGGATCGGCGCGAAAGTCTCGCCGCGGTGGGTCATTTCTTTGACGGCCACATCAAAGTTCGGGTGCAGGTTCAGCCCCACAGCCACATCCATGGCAGCGCCCAGGCCGCTGGTCTCGTAAGTATGTGGCTTGCTGGTGGGCAGGCCAAAGATATCAGCGGTAAGCTGCATGGCAGCCGGGCTCTGACTGCCACCGCCTGAAACACGGATCTCCTGCACGGGGATGTGAGTGCGTTTGGCAGTGCGCTCCATACCCTCGCGCAAGGCGTAGGCCAGCCCTTCAAGAATGGAACGGTATAGATAGGCGCGTGTATGCACGTCGCCGAAACCAATGACGGCACCCTTAGCTTCAGGGCCGGGTACTTTAAGGCCAGGCGACCAGTAAGGCTGCAGCATCAATCCACGCGAACCGGGCGGAACCGAATTGACCAGATCGTCAAAAAGTTCTTCGGGTTCCACACCGCGTTCGGCGGCCAGTCGTTCTTCGCTCATGCCAAACTCACGTTTGAACCAGGAGACCATCCAGTAACCGCGGAAGATCTGGGTTTCAAGCGAGTAGGAATTAGGCACCGCCGACGGGTAGGGTGGAATAAGCGGAATGACCTCGGTATATTTTTCAAGGGTGATGTTGATGGTAGCTGTGGTGCCATAAGAAAGGCAGGCAATGCTTGGGTCGACACATCCAGAACCGACCACTTCGCAAGCTTTGTCGGCCGCGGCAGCGATCAGGGGCAGCCCAGCCGGGATACCTGTAGCGACGGCGGCAGCCGGGGTGATCTCCCCCAACAAACCAGTCGGCGGCACAAGATCGGGCAGCAGTGCTTTATCCATCGGCACAGCTTGCCACTTCCAGTCGCCCTTGGCGCACCAGTCCAATTTCTTGTAGTCGAAGGGTACATAACCCACCTGGCAGCCGACCGAGTCGATGAACTTACCAACCAACTTGTGAGTCAGGTAACCAGAAAGGAAAAGGAATTTATAGGTCTGTTGCCAGATATCCGGCTGGTTGACACGAACCCAGTTGGCCTCAGCTTCAGCTTGCAGGTAGGCAACGGTTTCGCTCATGCCGGCGACCTTGAACAAAGCACCCCAAACTCCACCCAGAGGTTTTTGGCCAGGAGTACGGCGTTGATCCAGCCAGTGGATAGCCGGGCGCAGGGGCTTGCCAGCCTGGTCGACATTAATCAACGTCGAGCGCTGCGTGGTCAGGGCTACCCCAACGATTGCTTGCTTATTCACACCAGGCATCAGCCAAAGTTGCTGGCAGGCCTGACAAACCGCCTTCCAGAATACTTCGGGGTCTTGCTCAGCATAGCCAGGCTCGGTCGAGTAGTAGGACTCGATCGGAACCTTCGATTTCGCCACCAGATTACCATGCAAATCAAAAATCAAAGCGCGTACGGACTGTGTGCCATTATCAATTGCCAGCAACTGATCAGCAGACATCTCAAGCCTCCAGGTTTTTACTCCAGCGTTTTTCTTTCTGTTCTGTGGTCATATCCAGGCCGAGCGTTCCGCCGGGATTCATAATGTGGTTTGGATCAAAATGCTCTTTCAAACTGCGGATAACATCCATCTGAGCAGTGCCAATCTGGCCTTCGAGCCATGGAGAAGTCTGTTTGCCCACACCGTGATGGTGGCTCATGGCCGCACCGCTTTTTTGAATGGCTTCTAGAATACCATATTGTAAATCAAGATATTCTTTTATTGTATTTATTTTTGCTATAAAAATGAAATACAGGTTACCTCCCTGCGGATATGCATGTGAAAGATGCGTCATACACACGGTCTGTGGGCGGCTCTTGATAAAGGCGCGTACGGATTCGTGGACGTGCTCCATCTGTGACCAATTCACTGCACATTCCAGAGTATCAATTAAAATACCGAAATCCTGTAAATCTTCACGAATGTACGGATCGCGGTAACGTCCCTTTTCCCAATTGCTGGTCACAGGGGCAAACGAGATGTTAAAGGCACCGTATTTGCGACAAATTTGGCGAATCTTGGCATTGACATGTTTCGAGAATCCGCGCTCGCCTTCGGTATACCCTAACAGCAGACACTTTTGCATCGGCTGATAACCAAACAACTTGAGAACCGAATCAGCGATGGTTCCTTCGATATGATAAAGCTTCATGGCCACATCGGATTCTTCAGGATCAGACAGACGGAACACTGAAGGGAATCCAAATTCACTCTGCATGATCTCGCGACACGCTTCGCGAGCATCTTGCCAGTTCTTGAACATATAACTGTAACGGCGGCGATTTTGGGGCATGTAACGGCCAAGTTTGAGGGTGACGTTGGTCAAAATCCCGAAAGTGCCTTCGCTGCCCATCATGATCTGATCAAAATCAGGGCCAGTGGCACAACGGGGAATTTCCTGTGTTTTGAAGACGCCAACCGGGGTGACGTATTCCTGAGCCACGACAATATCTTCGATCTTGCCATAGTAGGTACTGTTCTGCCCGGCGCCGCGGGTGACGACCCAACCGCCCACCGAGGAAAATTCAAAAGATTGAGGAAAATGCCCGCAAGTGTAACGACGTTTGGCGCCTAACTTTTCAGGGGCGTGATTAAGAATGTCTTCCAGGTCAGGGCCCGACATGCCCGCCTCGACGGTGATGGTCTGGTCAATTTCGTCAAAGCGAACCACCTGATTCATATGCACGCTCATGTCGATGGAAATTCCACCCTTCACGGCTTCAGTACCGCGGGTAACGCTGGAACCGCCGCCATAAACGTACATCGGAATCTTATTCTGGTTACAATAAGCGACCAGTTGTTCGATTTCCCTCTGACTGCGAGGAGCCACCACCACGTCGGCGATATTTTCGACAATATGTTTGCGTAGGCGCAGGGCATCGATCATACCGCCGCCGTATGAACGGTCGATGCGGGTATAGGTATCCGTGCGGACGTTTTCAGCGCCACAAATGCCCGTGAATCTTTCAAGATGTTTTGCTGCCAGTGTGACCGGCACCTCGACATCAACCTTATCCAGGGCCAAATCTTCGGGGACCATCATGTCTATGCTCGACAATTTAAAGGTATCGAGCATCAAGCGTACCAGACCACTATTGGGATGTTTGAATTGATCCGGAGCACCCCACTTGAAAATAGAACGATAAGTGCCCTCTGGGACACGTTGTTCATACCAGGCGGGTGAAACCTTCGTTTTTTTCGACATGATTGCCTCCTTTATTTTTCTATTCCGGTCGGTTCCGGACTGTAATAAGCGCTATAGATTTTCTGGTAGCGTACCAATTCAGCATTCCAGCGGTCATCACTCCAACCCAACTCTGGTTGTGCAATGGCACGAATACGATCCATCTGCGGCATGGCACCCTCGGGGAGCAGCATACCCACACGAACACGACGCAGCAGGAGGTCATCCAAATGTTGAACCCCTCCGCAGCGCGCCGCCCAACGAATCTCCGCCCAGACATTCGGCAAGTTGCCAATGTGATTCAACTCTCCAGGCTGAGCTGCTCCCAGCAGCCCTTCGGTCTCACCACTATAACGTCCCAGCAGATACGTCCAATCCTTAAGGGAAAGGCCAGAAGGAGGATTAATTTGCGGTAATGGATCGAAATAACGTTCACGGCGGGTGAGATTGGGATGACCGGGTAAGGAGGATGAGGCCATTTGCAACGCCTGTTCAGCCATGATGCGGAAAGTGGTCATCTTGCCGCCGGTCACAGTGATCAAACCTTCTTCTTTCCAGACCACATGAGCGCGTGATTCTTTAGATGGGTCAGCCGCTCCACTACTGATTATGGGTCGCAGACCGGAAAAAGTAGAAAGAATGTCAGCACGCGTCAGATTGGCAGTACCAAAGGTGGCGTTGCCCGCTTCAAGGATGTAATCAATTTCTTCAGATTGTGCATAAGGTTCGTGCGCATCCGGTGAAAACTTGTGATCCAGATCGGTCGTACCGATCATCGTCACACCCTCCCAGGGAATACCAAACATTGCCCGTTGGTCGATGGGATGCAAGAGAGTGACGGCGTGCGGGATAGGCATGCGTTGACGGTCAAAAATGAGATGCGAGCCGCGTAACGGGCGAATACGTGGAGTGGCACCCACTTGAACGCGAAGATTATCGCTCCAGGGACCAGTCGCATTGATAACCACTCTGGCTCTGACTTCAGCATTCTGTTGCGCCTGTCCGGAGGTATCGGAAATCATAGATCCACAAACTCGGCCATCGGAAGTACGCAACAATCTATCTGCGCGAGCATAATTGAGAGCAGTACCCCCATCCATTACGCCTTCACGGAGAATATGGTGGACCAGATGGGCATCATCCATCTCGGCATCGTAGTACAGATAACCACCTTCGAGCCCTTCGGAACGCAACTGGGGGCACAACTGCAACATTTGCTCTTTAGAATAATAACTGTGCTGCCACTTGGGAGCCATCAAATCGTAGATGACTACACCAAAGGCAAACATCATTTTGGTATTGGCTTCGGCAAAGTTGGGCATCAAGAAACCCAGTGGAGTGACCAGATCTTTGGCTTCGTGAAGCAACCATTCACGTTCACGAACAGACTCGTGAGTAACGCCCCACTGTTTATTTTTCAAATAGCGGAAACCCCCGTGGACGAGTTTTGACGATCGGCTAGAAGTTCCCCCGGCGAAATCACCCGCATCCACCAATAAGGTTTGCAACCCTGCGGTAACTGCCTTTCTAAAAACGCCAGCACCGGTAATTCCTCCCCCAATAATCAGAATATCCCAATCCCGGTCGATATTTTGCCAAATTGAATTTCTCCAACCCTTTTCCCACATAAGGAACTCCTCGACGTAAAGATATGCCTTTTTTAGTATGCAGTGTTCTTTTCAGCAATTTCCCAAAAAACAATACTATCCTGCATTATTTCACGGGTTATTTCTTCCGCCCGAGCGGGGTCATTCGCTTTTGCTGCTTCCAATAGACGCACATAGAATGAATGCGAATTTGCCCGTGCCTCAGGATTGGAGAAATAAAGTTTCGCCATGGTGATGTACAGATTTCCAAACCCATTGAAAATTAAAGTGAAAATGGGGTTTCCTGAGAGTTTAGTGAAGCGCAGATGTAATTCCATGTCATTCCCGGCATAGGCTTCCATCTCATTAGGCAAGTTTTGCAAAGGGCCTAAAAATTCAATGACCTCCGGTAAAGCATTCTGAAATGCCTGGCGTGTATATGCCGGGGCCATGAGCAACCGGATTTGAAGCAGGTCTTTAACAAAGGAGGGATAGATAATCTTTTGGTAGCGAGCAATGGCCCCCAAAATAGTCAGGTTGCCCTCCTGCCAGTAATCACGCACGCGAGTGGGCTTACCATGATGGATTTCGAGCCAACCATCCCGGGAGAGGCGTTGTAAAACTTCTCGCAAAGTCGGACGAGTGACGCCCAACATCTCCGCCAGTTCCCTTTCAGCCGGCAATGAAGAATTGATGGGGAAAGTTCCTTCGAGGATCGCTTCAACCAAACGGTTTTCCGCCAATTCGGCAGGTTTCATTGGCGTGTCCCATTGCATCATAGCATTACTCCTAGCTTATTCTTTTATTGGTAAGAGGTCTGACCAGTTAGTATTATAGCAAATCCGTGAGCTTGTTGCAATAGCCATTCCTACACGCTTTTTCAACAGTTAATCGCCAAAACGGATCAACCACGGAGAAAACTACCTCGATGTCCGGAAAATTCGCTGCATAAACAAAATCTTTCTGTATAAGTTTGCAAGCATAACCACAGTAGTCATATTCCCTTCCCGATCAAACCCTGATTTTGCTCTACCTTTCGACACATGCGAATTGCAAGTATTTTGCGTAAACTTGTTCTAACATTATTTAAAGAAATCATCATGACTGAGAAGCAAAAAAAGACAAGATTTATTATTGGCGAAGTCCTTTCACAACTCCTGAATGTGCCTTTGTTATCAGGCGCATTGGCCACTTTTTTATACTTTCGCCTCCCGGCAACTGAACCCCATGCTCTCTCCGGGTATCTATGGGTGATGCTGTTCTTATGCGTCATTCCGTCGTGCAGCTTGTTCTTCTATATTCCCGGCAGAGATGAAGAAAGACAATCCACACTCCACCGCCAGCGAGTAGCCAGTTTTATTTTTATGATCGTCAGTTATCCAATTGGTTGGTTAGTACTTTCTTTGACACATGCGCCACGGATTTTCACAGCGACAACCGCCACCTATACCTTTGTCACGCTCGGCCTTATTTTCTTCAATCTGCTGCTACATTACAAAGCCAGCGGCCACGCAGCAGGAGTCTCGGGGCCGGTGGCGTCGATGATCTATATCTTCGGCATCTGGGCGACTCCGCTGCTGCTCTTGCTGCCGCTGGTCACCTGGGCGCGCCTGGCCGCCAAAGGCCACAACCTGTGGCAGACAGTAGTGGGTGCTACCATGTCCAGCGTAATTGCAATCGTGGTTCTCTGGGTTTTCGGCTTTGCCCCTTTCAGCGGGATGGTGTGGTAAAGCAGCCCTACGAATCAAGCTTTATCCAGATAAATAATAAATATGGCCATTCTACGTCAGGATAAATTAATGGAAAAACAAGTCGGTAGTGTAAAGTATGCAAAAGAGTTCGACATCCAGAGGCAGATGGTCGCACATATGACCTCGTTATCCTGGCAAAATATTTCACATATCTCTTATCTTTATTAGCCGGATATTACCGAGTTTTATGCAGAATTCAAGTTACTGGGTAAGGAATATGAATCTCTCCAGAGCAAAATCTCACTCAATACTCTTTTTATCAAAATCGTTTTCGAAGGGTTAAAAGCTGACCCAGACCTGAACGCCCGGCTCGAGTACAACCTTCTCAGGGCAAGAGGCACGGTGACAGTTTATGAGGGGATCAACCTTACCCTCCCCTGGAAACTGGCTGACGGAAGGATGATCACCCCCATCATTGAGCGTGCCGAAAGAATGTCTCCGCCAGCTCTTAGTGAGGCTATCGTGGTCCTAGGGAAAAAGATCGACCACACCAACATCGACGAGCTTATCGATAAGGCTGTAGTCACGGATACCCTGAACGAGCTCAAAAAAGGCAACCTGAGTGTTATTCAGAGAATTCTGGCGAATTTCTCACGGTTCAAACGTCTTCCCGGCAAAGAGAAAAAGCAATATTATGCTATCCCTGAGAGTGAACGCTTGACCGACGACAACCTGACCTGCAGCACGGTTACGGTTTCAAACATCGGGGCATTGTACAAAGAACAAAGAGGAAACTTCAGTCTGCTCGAGATCGTGCCCCCGCAAATTTTCGCCGTAGGTCTGGGTGCGATCCAGGAAAAACTTGGTATTTTTATCGGAGAAAACGGCGAGAAAGAGATCGGCATTCGCAACACCCTGCCGATGTGCCTGGTTTTCGATCACCGTGCTGTAGATTTGGACGCGTTGGTCCCTTTTCTCAAAGAACTGGATGCAATCTTCGAAAAACCGGAGGTGATCCATAATTGGTGAGTCAAGCCAGGAACCGTATCACTTTATCAGAATAATTATCAATTCACTATAATAAGAGATATCCATTTTTCGATATCTCTTTTTCTTTTTCAAAGGCACCGATCATGACACCCGTAAATTCAGATACACAACCAAAATGGAAGCTCTGGGCTGGAAAGATCCTGATCGCCATTGTGGTCTTCCTCAACCTGCAAGCCGCCGTTTACTTTCTGCTGCAGCCGGGAGATTATGCACCGGGTTTCGAATTAAGCGGCGTCGCCGGGAATGCCATGATCCAGGGCATTGGCCTTTTATTTATCATGTGGAACGTGCCATACATCGTTGCGCTGGTAAATCCGGTGAAGCATCGACTTTCGTTGATCGAAGCCATTTGTATGCAAACTATCGGCGTCCTGGGTGAAACTACCCTCCGATATTTACTCCCTGCCAATCACGCGATGTTGAGCGCCAGTGTCTCAAGATTTATGCTTTTCGATGCCGGTGATTTGTTATTGCTACTGCTGGCCTGGATCATCACTAGGCGCCTTGTTTTAATAAAGTAAGAGTCGTGCAATGTGCGGCGGCACTGTATCACTAACTCGTTGTGTAAAGGTTAATGAAAGAGGTTATCCACCAAGGGATCGATCTTCTCCCAAACTGGCAGAAGCACCTGAGCGCCATCCGGAGTGACCCAATTGGTGACCATGGTGCGATCCAGCGAGTGCATATCAAACCCCTTGACTGCCGAGAAGAGCAGGCTGTACCCCAATCGTGGCCAGAGAAAGACCGGTATGTTCGTATCAATCGATTGGGCAATCGCCGTGACCACCCCGGGAATACGCCACCAATTAAGCGGGTTCAACATCTTCTGCACGGCTGCCTTAATAAAAATCTGGGCACGCATCTGCCGGTAAAAGTCATCACTACCTTCACGGTCGCGTACCAAACGTAGCGTCTGCGTGGAATCCAGAGTATTGTAACCGGCGTTCAAGCCAGACATATCGGTAGGCAAATACACCGTTACACCCCCCATAGCATCCACCACCCTGGTAAAACCGTCAATCTGGATGCGCACTGTATAAGGCACCGGGACATGAAAATTCAGTTGTACCGCTTGGGCTGCTGCCGCAGGGCCGGCGCCGGCATGAGCTACTTCAGCGAAGAAATGAGCAGTATTGATGCGGTTCTTCCCATGACCCGGAATATCCACGTACAGATCGCGGGGGATGGAGAGCATGTGCATGTAGGGACTCAACGGCGGGACGGTAGTCAAAATCATGGTATCGCTGCGACCCTGAGCGGTATCGCTGTAGGTCGGGTCGATACCCAACAACAAGATATTAATGCGGAACGGTGTAAAGAAGATCAGGATGACAGCCACCATAATGACTGCCAAAATCCAGAAATTCTTTTTGGAGATGTGATTCTTCTTATTTTGATTAGACTTGACAAGAGGCGAAACCGGGAAATTTGCTTCATCATCCTCAGAAAGGGTGTTGTAGTAATCCTCACCCTCACCAGGATCTATTTTATTTTCAACCATTCATTCACCAATTTTCAACTTCCAACTGTTGGATTTTACCTCCTTTTCAGGTCCCTGCCAGTTTACATTAGAGAAGACTAAGAAAAAAAGTCGGACGAGATCTTGTCCGACTTAATAATCAGCTCGAAAGCTTAGATAAAAAGCGTCTGTGCTCCTTCGGATAGCTCAAGAAATTCCATCGCGCCGAGGACCTGAGCACCATCAACAAGATCAGCAGCCGTCAATTTCATCATATCCATCGACATCTTGCATCCATAGACATGAGCACCTGAATCCATCACCAGCTGCACAAATTCACCTACTGGAGGGAAATCAAGCTTGGCAATCTCTTTACGCATCATCGCCGACGCCATCGCGGACATGCCAGGGATGACACCAACAAGAGTTGGAATATGGAAGGAAGGATGCATGCTGGGGTTACCGACCACAGCCACATTCAAGTGATCCATTTTCTTCTTGGTGATGATATCCAATCCCCAGAAGGTGAAGAAGAGATGAACTTCAATTCCTGACATGCGGGCGGCATTGGCCAAGATCAACGGCGGGTAGGCCATATCCAACGAGCCCTTCGAAGCGATGATCGAAAGTTTGCGAACGGGTTTATCTGCCATTTCATTTTCTCCTGTTTGAATGATGGATTAGATGCAACCGGTAGGTTTGTGCAAGCCGGCAACCTTGGCCGCCAGTTTACCCGGTCCACCCGGGAAGAGACCGTATAACGCTTTGGTATCGACATCAGTGTTCTTGGTGATGTTGCGCAACGTTGGAGCTTCGCCCTTGGTCTTCCATTCATTGCGGGCGTAATTGATGACCACCCAATGGCGGTCGGTGAGGGTGATACCCTCGCGTGCGGCAATTTCCTTGCCCAATTCTTCGGTCCATAAATTAGGATCTTCCAAATAACCATCTGCATCAAATTTGACCGAATCGATTAACTTAGACATTTTGTCTCCTTTGAAATCCTATTTTTGAGATCAAGCCCGCTTGCCGACCATCGACATGCGAGAAGGCACGGGCATGGGTCGCCCTTTGACCAGAATATTCCAGTACATCCACTTGAAAGCAAGTTTACCCAGGTGGTTGATGGGGCTCTCTTTGAGCAACGAGAAGGGACCGAACACCGGCAGCGGATAGGCACCCGGCAGCGGCTCCGTATCGTAGTTGAAGTCGATCAAGAGAGCTTCGCCATGACCGGTCTCGATATAACAGTTGGCATGACCATCGAAGGTTTCCTGCAGCGCCTGTCCGTGGATGGAGCGCTCGATATTTTCGGTGAGGGTATCCGATTCAAAGTGCGCCACGGCACCCGCCTTGGAAGCGGGTACATTACTGGCGTCACCGATGACCCACACGTTCGGCCATTTCTGCGATTGCAGCGTGTACTTATTGGTCGGAACAAAATTCAGGTCGTCACCCATGCCAGAACGACCGATCATATCAGCACCCATGTTGGTGGGTATGCTGACCAACAGGTCATAAGGAATCTCGCGGCCATCGTAAGAATGAATCACATTCCTGCCCGAGTCCACATCGCTAATAGCAAAATCGGCTTCCAAATGGATGCCTTTCTTCTCCAACAAGCCGCCCAACATTTCAGATGATTTGGGTTTGGTAAAGGCGCCCGAAAGAGGAGTGGAATAGACCAACTCCACCTTATTACGGATGCCGCGTCGATGGAAATAATCATCCGCCAGAAAAGCAAACTCCAGAGGCGCCACTGGGCATTTGATGGGCATTTCGGCCACATTGATGACCACGCACCCACCCTGGAAAGTGTCGAGAAACTTGCTCAACGCGACGGTACCGCTGAATGTGTAGAAGTCAAAGATATTCTGATACCAACCCGCCCCTGTCAGCCCCTCAATTTCTTCGGGATGGATATCGGTACCAGTAGCAATTAGAAGCTGATCATATTGAATCACGCGCTTCTCCAAGGCCAGGGTGACTTTACTGGCTGCCGGTTCGATCAGTTCGATATCTGAAAGGATGAATTCGACACTGGCAGGAATAAAAGCCTTTTTCGGCTTGACCACGTCCTGAGGCCGGTATAGACCAAAGGGGATGAAGAGGAAACCTGGCTGGTAATAATGAGTTTCGTCTTTATCCACCAGGATGATCTTCCACTCCTTGGTATCCAAGCACCTGACGAGTTTGTTGGCCATCATGGTACCGCCAGTTCCAGCCCCTAAAATCAGAAATGTCTTCATGCAATTTCTCTCCAGAAGCTAGAATGGCTTGCTTTCTTTGACCTGCTGGGCCAGAGCCGCCTGGTCCTTCAACATATCACCCAGAGTGGCGCGCAGTAAATCAAGAGCCTGGACGACACGCTGATCACAGAGTTGATAGTTGATCGTCTGCCCATCCCGCGAGGAACGGACGATACCGCGTTCACGAAGGATCTTGAGATGTCGCGAAACGGTGGGTTGGGGTAAATCAACGGTTGCGGCAATTTCGGTCACATTACACGAGCCGCCAGCCAGACTATAAATGATCAAGATGCGGTTGGGATCAGCCAAACCGCTGCAAATTTGTGCGTGCAGACGGGTGACTTCCTCACGTAAGGTATCGGCCATAGGAGTTTCTCCGGATACTGAATTTAATATGTATATATGCACTTATTCATATATAGTATACTGCGATTTTATAATACCGGCTTATCATTTTTGTCGACTTTTATACATGTAATCAATCAGAGGCAAGACCATTGCCTAATATTCAGCCGGGGTGGGTATAATGAAAGAAACGGGAATAATCACTCAAGCAACAGAAAGCGGTAAATATGGCTGAACGCAACGGTCACCGACCGAAACCTGCAAGAGTAGTCAAATCGCCAGAGGAGCGCGTCAAACGGACCAGTTTTATTCTACCGAATGACGTGGCAGATTTTTTACGCGCGCAGAAAAACGCCAGCGGTTACATCACTGAATTGATACACAGAGAAATGAAAAAGAAGGAAATCCCCCCTTTATAAAACTCAACGAACAGCATCGATCAAAAGCGCCCACAATGTGGGCGCTAGTTGTAGCGATTACTTCTTACCAGTTACCTTACCCGGGGGAGTCCCCTTTGACGGCGGGGGCATGGGCTTTCCATCTTTACCTACCGTAATAGGCCCTTTGGGACCGCTGGCGGGGGAAGTTGGCTTTTGAGCGCTTTTCTTATTATCTTTTTCCATTTTTGTCCTTTCGCTATTTCGTGCTAAAACTTGAAGTACTGACCTCTTGATCGTTTGAAGAGGAGTAATCCATGTTAGTATAGCAGCAGGCACATCAATGCGGACTAAATATATCCTCAATAAGTACTACATAAAAAGAAGCGTAAAAATAGCAAGCGGTTCTTAGGCCCATGAAAAATAATGTCTCTCAAAAGGCAGACGCCGATAAAACTGGTGCAGACGCCGATAGAGCTGGGGTCAATGGATTGAATTTTTTTTAAAAATCAATTCGAAACAATTCAATTATTGAAATAGATCAAAGACCAATAATGACCACCTATGGTAAAGGAAAAATCATGGTTTCGATAACTGTTGAAACGAATCGAAACGAATCCCTTTCCATGCAAGCATCAGTCTGAATTAATGTAGGATGTTAAAGAGCCAATTAATAGAGGCTCTTATAATAGAACCCATATTCTATTTTGTCAAGTCTTTTTCGCAAGTGATCGAGCCAATCACATTCCGGTGATAATTGAGTAGGGTAATGACTAAAAGGATCCATCTATTAGAATCGCGTATAAAAAAAGACATCCTTGTTCAGGATGTCTTTTCGAGGTGGGCGCGATAGGACTCGAACCTACGAACCTCACGGATGTGAACCGTGCGCTCTAACCAGCTGAGCTACGCGCCCATAATTAACTTTCTTGCTATTTCTGTGCGTAACCACCTGTCCCAGAATGGGGATGTAAGCTATGCGCCCTTGAAGAATACACAGTGTCTCAATCTTCCTATTTGTAAAACCTTTAGCTCTTGTAGACGTTTAGACACTTTATAGTCTTGAGCTAATGATCGAGAACCGTATTGCAGTCAAGATTTTATCATTGTCGAAGGTAAACTGCAAGAATATATATCAAAGCCCAACAAAGATATTTGTACTATTTTCAAAAGCGATTTAAATTGTATCGTATTATAAAAGGGGGCCATTTCAAAAGAATTATTCGTAAAATTCAAGGCAAGGAGGAACGAAAATGTTACAATATAGAAAGATTCCTAAAAATTCTTCGCCATTTGGACACAAATGAAGGGAATTTTATTTTGACTGGAATTCAGGTAATTGAAAAAAATATCGGACCTATCCTGATATTTCAAGTCGGATTTCCTTATTAGTGACATGCATTATGGCTGATCCTGAAGAACTCCTTCCATCTCCAAAAATACGTATTTGGCGATATTTACCGATCTTGATTGTCCTGGGGCTGGCAGTTTACCTGCTCTTGCCACAGATATCAACGCTTGCGCAGTCATGGTCAGTGGTTCACAACATGGCGTGGTGGGCTGTTGCTTTTGCAATCTGCGCACAGATTCTCAGTTATCTTAGCAGCGGGTTTATGCTGCGTTCTATTCTGGAGATTAATCAAAAAAAGCTATCCCTTTGGAAGGGGGCCTTGATTACAATGGCCTCCTTTAGCATGGGGCTGGTAGCTGGCTGGGTCGGTGGCATCGCGTCAACGTATAGCTGGATACGTCGAGAAAATCACGATGGGAATACTGCGGCCATGGCGGGAACGCTACCAGCACTACTGAATAATGGCGTATTGGTTGGTGTTTCCATAACCGGAACTGCATATTTGATGCTTGTGCATGATCTGACAAATACCCAATTGATCGAATTTGGTGCTGTTCTGTTAGTTCTGGCTTTAATTTCCGTCCTTATCCTTACGGCTTTGCATTATCCCACAACAGGCATCCGTTTTAGTGTTTGGGTGACCGGGCGTTGGGCAGCATTGCGTCACAAACCGTTTAATCCAGCGAGCACCATCGCTTTCGTAAATCAATTTGTCGCAGCCTGGAATTCTTTGGGGAAAGGGAAATGGCGGCGTCCATTGCTGGGAGCTATCGCCAACATTGTTTTTGATATGCTTACACTGTATTTCCTCTTCGTCGCTGCGGGAAATAACGTCAGTATTGGGGTGCTATTTGCCGGCTATGGATTACCCATCATCTTGGGGAAGATGGCTTTCCTCTTCCCGGGTGGCGTAGGAGTGATCGAGGGAACCATGGTGGCATTATATGACAGCCTAAAGGTCCCTAATTCGATCAGCGTTGTTGTTATTCTAGCTTACAGATTATTTTCATTTTGGCTACCTACTCTCCTTGGTTTTGTGGCTGCCGCTTTTTTGAGTGGAAAGTTTTTCAGGACAAAAAAGAACAGGCCAGAATAACCTATTGAAAAGGCCTATTGACTGAGCGTTCAGGCGAAGTAAGAAAAAGACAAGTTGCAACAATACAACATAAAATGATCTACCAAATTAATTGGGATAAATGAAAAAGGTTTCATCGCGGGAAGCCTTTTTTTGTTTAGTGTCGTATTGATTTGGCTTATCTTTCAAATCGCAAATTATCATTTCCTTTCGCCACCAAACCTGACAAATCTATTGTTGCAAATTGCGGCCACTGGTTATTTCAATTTTCTTACAGCCTATTAGCTTCTACAACAATACAATGACCAATGATTAAACTGTAGATAAACCAGGGTTAAAAATGCCATCTATCAGCAGGATAGCTCTGCCAAAATTGGTCTCAAGGTTAGTCATAGCCAAACTAATTTCCTTCTTTGATCCCTTCACATAACAATCCAGTTGCGAAACATTCAGGTATAATTTCAGCGTTCCTCAGGCATTTTAGCCAGACTCAGGTCGCCATGAAATCAAAAACTTGTAAAATCTTCCTCTCCCTTTTCCTTATCGAAGGGTGCGGGGCGTTAATCGACTACCTGCTGATTCCCTCCGAATCAGGAAGTACACGATTTTTGCATCAATCCACGCCAAGACTAATGCTTGCAGGGGCGATGCTGATCCTGATCCTTTTGAGCTTGGGCCTGTGGATACGATTCCTGCACAGGCCTGAAGCAGGAAACCGGTTGGCAGAACGGCTGGAACAGACGCTAACTGTAAACAATCATTTGCATTTGTTTCAGGAAATCTTTTTCTGGACCTTCGTCACCTGCATCAATTTTTTCTTCTTGACGTTCATCGCCTTTCCCCCATTTCTGCGACCTCTCTTTATTTGGGGCGGGTTGACCTGCCTGCAAGGATGGCTGTGCCTGCGCATCACGTATGCGGAAAAATATCTGCCATGGAGACAGAAAATCCGAAATAAATGGCGCTCGTATTCCGGCACACAACAGAAAGTATTTCTCATCATGGCAGCGATCGGCCTGGTTTATTTTTGCGCCTTCATTCCGCTCAACGCAAAAGGGTGGAACGGACCGGCACAAGCCTTCATGAGCGGAGTGGACGAGGGCATCCAATATCCCATCGCCGTACAAACACTGACCACCGGGAACACCTTCGCATCAACGGTTTATCACGTGATGGTCAATGAAAGCGACGTTTACGGTCATCCCTACGTAGCCCTGGAAGCCTTGATCCTGTTGCCCTCTCGGCTCATCTTTGGGCCCAGTTTTGGTGAGCGAATCCAGCTCAACCTGTTCCTGCTGCGGCAGTTCATCAATGTGTTACCTATCGTACTGGCGCTTTTCCTGCTGGTCTTCATGATCACGCGGTTCCGCTCCGCATGGAAATCAATTTCTTTATACCTCCTGCTCCTTACCATCCCCGGCCTGGTCAAATTCAACATCCGCTTTTTACACCCGGATGCGGTGATCCTGCTGCTCATCGTGTTGACCCTGTTCTTTTTACAACGAGACCAATTCAGCTACCGGAAGAATTTCTATCTGGCAGCGGTAACGTGCAGCTTGGCAGCAGTGATCAAATTGTGGGGTTTGTTCTTCTTCCTGGCTGTGGCTGTCTATCTGATCTGGGGAATTACACGCAACCTCCTGCCGATAAAAAAGGCGCTTCTGTTAGGAGCCGGTTTCATCCTCGTGATGATCGCCACCATAGTGATTTCCGATCCCAGCCTGTTGGTGCCTTCAGTGGCCAAAGAATTGATTGCCGGGTTAAAAGGGCAAATCGCCAACCGATCGATGGGGTATGCAGAAGCGGGTTCAAGCGACGTGTATGCCAAAGATTTTCCCACCTGGATGCGGTTCTTCGCAGACTATTATCTGCAGGAGTATTTCTTCTTCTTCAGTTTTGCCTGCCTGATCTTGGGCGCATTGTGGGGAAAAGAAAAACTGATGGCGGCGATGATCCTGGCGTGGTGCATGACAGTAACCATCTTCATGGTCAATTTCCTGGCAGCAAAATCCTACTGGTACATGATGGAATTGCTGGTTCCCCTTTATCCAGCTGCATTCCTGCTACCATCGTTAAGTATAAAAAAGGAAAGGTCAGGACTTGCAAAGATCCTGGCAATACCGGTTACAAAAAGAGTGCTTTGGGGCGCAGTGGCGCTCTTCTGCAGTAGCCAATTTGTTATCAATCTGATCACCATTGCCACGTCACCCCTCATACTCAATTACGCACGATGACAATGTCTTACTTTTCGCGAAATCAGTCAGTCAGCCTTCCGTATATGTATTTCTGCATCGAAAATGATGATTAACAGCATATCATTCCTGTTGTACCGTCGCAGACAAAAACGTATAATTTAATATGAAAGAACCCCCAAATGAAATTATGCGGGGGATTTTCTATCAATACCATGTTCCTGTCATTTTATTCATAGAGCAAGGAGAGACCATGGAATATAAGTATGTGGGGAAGAACTATAACCGGCCGGATGCAATCAGCAAGGTTACGGGCAAGGCAATCTATCTCGACGATATTCGGCTGCCCGGCATGCTGCACACGGCGATCCTGCGACCAGAATATGCGCACGCCAAAATCTTGAGCATCGACACAGCCAGCGCTGAAAAGATGCCTGGGGTCGTCAAGGTCGTGACCGGTAAAGGCTGTCATTATCATTACGGGGATAATATTCGCGACCTGGTACCTATGGCCGTCGAGAAAGTTCGTTACATCGGTGAACCGGTGGCAGCGGTCGTGGCGGACACACTGGCACATGCCGAAGCAGCCATGCAAACGATCAAGGTAGAATACGAACCCCTGCCCGTCTACGTGGATGCGCGCGACGCTATGAAACCCGGCGCGGCCCTGATCCACGAAGAAAACGGCCAATACTGGCACCTGCCCACCCTTACCCCCACCCCCGGAACCAACATCGCCAATACTTATCGTCTGGTCAAAGGTAAGGGTGCAGATGGGATGAAAGATGCAGAGGTCATCCTAGAAGGCGAATTCCTTTTTCCACATGGTTCTTGCAGTGCCATCGAACCCCACGGCTCGATCGTTTGGTTCAAAGAAGACAAGACCATCGAAGCCTGGTCCTCCTCCATCTGCCCGTTCATCATCCGTGAAGATCTGGCTACTTCATACGGTGTGCCGGTCTCTGACGTGCGCGTGCATATCCCCGACGTGGGTGGCTGCTTCGGTTACAAATCCGACATCACCGTTGAACAAACTGTAGCCTGGATCGCCAGCTTCGTGCCCGGTCGACCAGTCAAATGGGTCGCCACCCGGCAGGAAGATTACACCTCCACCCTGCTCGGGCACGGCATCCGCACCATCATGAAGATCGGTGCCAAAAAAGACGGCAAACTGGTCGCCATCCAGGCAACGATCCTTCACTCAGGGGGCGCTTATGCCGACACTCCGGTAAACGTCACCATGGCAGCAACCCACAACTGTACCGGCCCTTATGAATTCGAACATTGCGACCTGACCGGTTATACCGTCTACACGAATACTCCGGCGGTCGGCGCATTCCGCGGCTACGGACACCAGGAAAGCCAACTGGCCACCGAAAGAATGATGGACATGCTCGCACGGAAACTCAAGATGGATCCATGGGAATTACGGGAGAAAAACTTTCTCGGCGAAGGCAAAGTCAATGCCCTCGGTGAGAAAATGTGGAAAACCCATGGCGACATCTACAAATGCGCCGAAATCGTCAAGAAAAAAGTTTATGGCAAAGCCAAACACGCCGAAGACGAGAATTTCTACTACGGCCGCGGTTTTGCTGCAGTGATGAAAAGTCCCAAAGGCGCACCGTTCTCCACCAAGGGCTGCTACATGAAGATGAATATCGATGGCAGCGTGTCAGTGGTCATGGCCGGCGCCGAAGTCGGTCAGGGATTGCGGACGGTCATTCGTCAGGTAGCCGGTGAAGCGCTCAAAATCCCGCCCGAGAAGGTACGCGTCTACACCGAAATCGACACCCAATTCTCCCCCTATGAATGGCAAACCATCGGCTCCATGTTCACCACGCAAGGCGGACGCGCCATCATCCGCGCGGCAGACAAGCTCATCGCTATCCTCAAAGCCACCGCAGCCCAAGTGCTCAAGACGGACGTCGATTATCTGGAATACGACGGTGAATTCATATACCTGTGCAATGATCCCGATATCCGCGTGGCCATCAAAGACATCAACCGCGGTTACATCACAGACGATGGTATCACTATCGGTGACATGGCCCAGGCGGTCTCGGATGCCCGGTTACCCCGCTACTCCAACCCAGATAAGAACGGTCAGGGGTCCTGTGGTGTTTCCTACACTTTCGGTGTGCAGGCTGCCGAAATCCGTATCGAGAAGAAAACCGGTAAAATCTTCGTGGATAAGTTCACCTCCGTCTTCGACGTCGGTCAGGTCATCAATCCCAAACAAATCCGCGGGTCGGTCATGGGCGGCGTGTTGATGTCGATCGGCGCAGCGCTCTATGAAAAAGTGGACTACGACGAGAATGGTAAAATTACCAACCCACATTTTTTCAAGTACCACCTGCCCACTTACAAAGAAGCTCCCGAGATGGATGTGGAATTTGTGGAAACCCCGGACGCGATCGGCCCCTTCGGGGCACGCGGGATCGGCGAACATTCGGTCATCGGTCCAGCTCCGGCCATCCTCAACGCCATCTACGATGCCACCGGAGTGGATTTCTTCGAAATCCCGGTCACTCCTGAAATCATGAAAAAAGCCCTCGAAAATCAAGGCCAGGTGACAAAATGAGCGAAAAAATAACCTTTACTCTCAACGACGTTTCGACTACTGTGGATGTGGAACCGGAGACATTATTGATCGACGTACTGCGTGAAGATCTGAATTTGACCGGTACCAAACGCGGCTGCGATAACTCCACCTGCGGCACCTGCACGGTGGTAGTCAACGGCAAAGCAATTAAAAGCTGCAATACACCGGTGAGCAAAGTGGCAGGAACTGAGGTCATTACCATCGAAGGCCTGGCCAAAGGGATGGAACTTCACCCCATCCAGAAATCGATCTCGGAATCCGGGGCAGTTCAATGTGGCTTCTGCACGCCGGGTATAATCATGGAGTTGTACGGCCTGCTGGAAAACAATCCCGACATCACACTTGCCGAGATGCAAAACGCGCTCAACAAGCACCTGTGCCGCTGCACAGGGTACGAGCCCATCCGAGACGGGGCCCTGATGGCGCAAAAATTAATGCAAGACAGAAAATAAAAGCGAGGTACATAAAAAACAACCTTGGAAAGGGTTGAACCCTCCAAGGTTGTTTTATTTATCCAAACCGGCCCATGACGTAATCCTGGGTGCGTTTATCTTTGGGGGTCAAGAACATTTCTTTGCCATTGGAGTACTCGACAAGTTCGCCCATGAGGAAGAAGGCAGCATAATCAGCCATACGAGCGGACTGCTGTACATTGTGAGGAGCCAAAATGATGGTGTACTTCTCTTTTAACTCGGTAAGCAAGCTTTCAATCTTAGATGTTGCCACCGGGTCTAGCGCAGAAGTGGGTTCGTCGAGCATAATGACTTCGGGCTCCAAGGCCAGTACACGCGCGAGGCACAAACGCTGCTGCTGCCCACCGGAAATGGCATAGCCCGAATCATTCAAGCGATCATAGACCTCGTCCCAGAGGACCGACTGACGCAAGGCATTCTTGACAGCCGCATCCAGCTTCGCCTTACTATGCTCCCCGGCCATACGCAGACCATAAGCCACATTCTCGTAAATCGAAAGCGGCAGGGGCACCGGACGTGAAAAGACCATGCCAATCTTACGGCGGAGATCAATCACGTCGGTCTGGGAATCAAGAATATTGACTCCATCGAAGAACACTTTGCCCTTCATCTCTTTGACGTCAGCCAGATCATTCAAGCGGTTGAGCACGCGTAAAAAAGTTGATTTGCCCCCTCCGGCCGGGCCAAACAAGACGGTAATCGCGTTGGCTTCGATCTCCAGATTGATCCCACGCAGGCTTTCGTTGTCATCCGAATAGCGGACGGAAAGGTCTTCAACAATAAATTTCTTCATAGCCTACCACTGCCTCCGGGCTCGCGCGCGTGAACGGATAATGGTGGCCGTCAGGTCCATGCCCAGAACAAATATCAGCAATACCAGCACAGTTCCATATTGGATTTGGATCGGCATACCCGGCACTTGCGTGGAAATCACATAGATATGATAAGGCAGAGCCATCGTCGCATCCAGGGGAGATTTAGGCAATTGGGGAAGGAAAAAGCTGGCGCCAGTGAAGAGAATTGGAGCAGTTTCACCCGCGGCTCGTTCCAGACCCAGAATGATGCCGGTAATGATCCCAGGCATCCCTTGCGGCAAGGTAATACGCCAGATGGTCTGCCAGCGGCTAGCGCCAAGCGAGGTGGAGACCACACGGAAAGAATTCGGTACTCCGCGCAGGGCCTCTTCGGTGGTGCTGATGATGACCGGTAAGGTCATGATAGAGAGGGTCAGTGAAGCTGCCAGAATACTGGTACCAAATTTGAGAAAGAGCACGAACAACCCCAAGCCGAAAAGGCCGTAAACCACGGAGGGAATACCCGCCAGGTTGATAATGGCGATACGGATCAAACGGGTGGCATTGTTATCTGCAGCATACTCGGAGATATAGATGCCGGCGGCAATCCCCAACGGGACTGAGAATATAGCGGTGCCAAGCGTCAGGTAAAGCGTACCCACGATGGCAGGCATGATACCACCCGCCCGCATGCCATCCGTCGGCATGGTAGTCAAGAATTGCCAATTGATCGCAGGAGCCCCTTTGGCAATGATATAGCCGACCAGACCAAGGATCGGTATTACCGTCAGTAGAGTGATCAGCCTCAAGAGCATGAAACCGAATCCCTGGGTGACTCTGGCAGAAGAAAAGGTTTTTTTCTCCATCATGTTATCGGTCATCGATCCTCGCGATCCGAGAATAAAGCTCTCGCAAAAATACTCATGAGGCAGGGCTTGCCATTAATCAATCTCATGAAAGAATTCTCTCCGCACGCTTGCGCTGCCTGGTACTGACCGAGCTGGCGGTGACGTTGATGATCAGAGAGAGCAAGAACAATAAAATGCCAATCAAGAAAAGTACCTGATAATACGGGCTGCCGTTGGCGACTTCGCCCATTTCAGAGGCAATGGTGGCTGTCATGGTACGCACAGGTAAAAAGAGCGAGTTCCACTTATCGGGCATGACGGGGGCGTTGCCGGTGACCATCATCACAGCCATGGTTTCGCCCAGAGCACGGCCAATCCCAAGCATCACGGCAGTCAAGACGCCTGATTTTGCTGCGGGCAGTGTCACTCCCCAAATCGTTTGCCAGCGCGTGGCTCCCAACGCCAACGCCGCCTGACGGTAAGCGGGTGGAACGTTATTCAACGCGTCTTCGGATATAGAGACAATCGTGGGGATGGCAATCAGCGCCAGCAGGATCGCACCTGCAAAAGCGGTCAATCCAGTGGGCAGGTTGAAAGTCGTGCGCAAGAATGGAACGAGCACAAGAATGCCGATGAAACCAAGCACCACCGAAGGAATCCCCGCCAGGATTTCCACCACGGGTTTGAGAACTTCCTTCATCCAGCGCGGAGCCATCTCAGAGAGATATAACGCAGTACCAATTCCGAAAGGCAGAGCAATCAGGGTGGCACTGATGGTGACCAGCAAAGAACCACCGATCAAAGGCAGAAGGCCAAAATATCCTTCGATCGGGTACCAGATGGTGCTGACCAAACTCGAAAGCGGTACATTCCATAACGCCGGCAACCCTTCGCGCAGTAAAAAGAGCAAAATGAGGGTAACAAACAAGATACTGGAATAACCGCAAATCTTGATCACTCCAGAAATCACTGAATCACCGCTGACCTTTATTGGCTTCATATGCTATCCTATTTTTTCACCGGAACGAATCCCAGATTGGTCACAATTTGTTGTGCCTCGGGAGAGAGAATCCAATCGAGATACTCTTTAATGGCACCAGTGGGTGGGTTTTGGGTATACATGTAAAGGTTGCGACTGATGGCATAAGTACCATCGTTAACTGTGGCAACCGAAGGGAGCACATATTGATCGGGAGTTTGCAACCCTGAAATCGCGACCACCTTGACCTCAGAGGTCACATACCCCATGCCATCGTAGCCAATAGCATTCGGATTATCACGAACTTCGGAAATGATCCCCTCAGAAGAAGGTAATAAAAGCGTATCCCGGGAGAAAATGGCCTTGTCTTTAGTGTTGCCAAGGCGAATCACGGCATCCAGGAAATAAACATGAGTACCCGAATTGGTCTCGCGCGAAAGGCGGACAATGGGGCGATCTTCACCACCGACCTCTTGCCAATTATTAATCTCACCACGATAAATCTGGGAAAGCTGTTCGATGGTAAGATGATTCACCGGATTGTTGGGATTGACGATGACAGCGATGGCATCGCGCGCAATGACAAATTCCTGCGGATCAAGGCCGACTTTTTTAGCAGCATCCAATTCTTGAGAACTGATCTGACGTGAAGCGTTGGCAATATCCGTGGTCTTGTTGATGAGAGCAGCCAGCCCCGTACCGCTGCCGCCACCGGTGACCGAAATACTGACCTGCGGTTTTACTGTCTGATAACGTTCCGCCCAGGCCAAGGCCAAATTCACGATGGTATCGGAACCTGCATTCTGAATGTAAGCACTGGTGGAGGTCGCGGAAACGCCAGGATTCCCCGATTGAGATGAATTTGCACTACTTCCGGTGCAAGCTGCCAACAGGAAGATGATGAAGCCTACTATTCCGATGAGCAATTTCCGCATGTTATGAATTATATCTGAAAAAACAGTGCAGCTGAAAAAATGGCAGCCTTAATTCCGACAGGAGTTCCAAAAATGTTCAAGTCAATGTATCTGGCGCTCAATTACTCAGCCTGCGATCATTAAATTGACCTGGAAATCTGAAAATGCCGGACAGGGGGAAGAGACCTACCTAAATGGTTATTTAAAAAAGAGAAAGACTCAGGTGGAAACTAAAGAGAAAATATCCACTTCGCCCCGGCGCCCCCTTTGGGACCAGTGCGCTTGTTGAGTTTCACGCGAGCAAATTCGCAGAACTTTTTGGCATCAATGGCAGAGCAGACCGCCGGATAGCGTGCTTTGTATCCCAGGCCATCATGAACATCGGAGGCTGAAAAAGCCACCGTTTTATCTCCGCGCTGACGGGCAGGAGTGATGAATGTAGTTTTGGCAAATTTACGTATTTCATCCGCATCAGAATGGTCTTTTTTATCGTTCGAGGTAACGGGTTTGCGAAAGAACTTGAACATAATCCCTCTCATGATTCGTGGTTATGAACGTTCTTGAGCCTGGCGATGTCATTTAAATTCGGAAAGATATATTCATTATACGCAATCCTTAAAAATCCATACTGAATAAAGCAGCTTGACTTTCGGTATCAAAAGGTCTATACTGCGGTTAATCAAATAGAACGGGGAGCCCGAAACACCGGGCTGAGAGGAGGACGCAAGGTCCTCGACCCGCATTACC
>Ga0182027_10001313_pt1 | contig 41812 bp, 41 predicted proteins | sample 712E1DmetaG_FD_121300 | JGI IMG/M metagenome (GOLD analysis project Ga0182027, IMG submission 121300) | Permafrost microbial communities from Stordalen Mire, Sweden - 712E1D metaG (Illumina Assembly) | ecosystem: Environmental > Terrestrial > Soil > Wetlands > Permafrost | place: Sweden...
AAAAGCAAACATTGAAGCGATAAATGAGGACGCTGGAATGCTGAATCTCGAAGCAAATCTTAAGAAGGAGAGCGGATACAATGCGTTCAATCTCCCTCGAGAACCGCAGGAATACAATATAGAATTGGGCGAGGTAGAATTTAGTGTAAGATCCGAGAGAACAACAAAGAGACCTCAATACAAGACTGCTGCAGTGCAGATGGAGAACTACATCAATGGCGCAAGACTATTATTGTCCGAAGACAGGATAATCACCGGCGTTGCCAAAGAGAACGGCAAATGGTGCGTAAACGTCAATACTATTCTCGAGCAGTATGAATTGATTGTTGCAGGCGTGAAATCGGTAGGAATCAAGCAGACGATAAAATATGAAACTTTCGGAGATTTCGCAAAAGAAAAAGCTCCTAAGGAAATTGACTTGAACGTCTCAAGCGACGGATCATTTAATGCAGATAATTTCCAGAATTATGTGCGAAAGGACAATTTGAGGGATATTGCAGCAAAATACATGAAGGCTTACGAGAAAGAATTGAAGAGCGCTGAAAAGGTTTCAGGCATAACACCAATCAATACACGCAAAGGATACGAAGAGAAGAATACAAAAGCTGAAGGCACTAATTGGGCATATGTCGTAAAGACGCTCGTTAGCGACGATGGAGAAACCGGAGAATTGAACATTCTTGCAGATCCAAGCATAAGCCTTTCAGAGAAACGCGAGGAATTGCCGTTCTACGAATTGTTCGTTCGGGAACCTTTCGGCGAGAAAACACTTTATATTGGCATAGAGAGCATCTACAACAGGATTCAGGACTTGAAAGGACAGGAGACAATAACCGCAAACACGACAAAGTATATCTCTCGAGAGATAGTATAAGAATATTGACGGCAGAAAATTATTTTATTTTTTTCTTAATTCTTTTTCGTAAAACATATAAATAGTACCATTCTATAATAGTTATCATGCGGGGTGTTATATGAATATTGCGAAAAAAGATGAATTCATAGACATTATGAATGAATATAAAAAGAAACTCTTTGAAGCAGGGGATATTATAGGATTTGAAGAATATAGTATGAGAATGTTCAAGGAATCTATTGATACAGTAGTCGCAAACACAGTCATTAATTCAACAAAAGACGACGCAATATCATTTGCACAAGGTATCTATAACGGCGATAATTCTATTAAAAAGAATATGCTGCTTAATTACGTTAAAACTATAAAATGTAATCCATTAGTATTGTATAAAGAAGGCGATGTGACTCCAATCTTCGGCAGAAAAGACCTTCTCGGAGCTGATGCCAGTAAATTAGCAGATAAAACATACAATGCATTCAAATATGGCATAATTATTGGATTAGAATCTTTAGGCTGTGATGAAATGTATATGCAGTCGGAAGATACTATGTCTAACGTCGAGTAAAAAGATCGGAAGGTGTTTATTATGAGTATTGATTCGTATATTTTTCGTGACATCATGAAGTTGTACCGTGACGAATTAGTCATAGCTGAAGACGGACTAGGATTTTATGCCCATGAAAAGAAAATGATTAGTGAATCTTTAGATGCATCCCTAGTCAATGTTGAAATTGATGCAATGCGCATGGTTGCAAGGAAATATGTTAATGAGATTTTCGAGAGTGGCGATTATGACCGCATCGACACATTCGAAGCCTTTGGAGGAGTTCCATTAGATCCTACAAAAAACCCTGATACAGATGGAAAGGCACCCCTTATAGAGCTTAAAGAATATGACAAGAAGATAAATATGCTGGAAGAATACGTTCGAGATTTAGTTGTTGAACCTTTATCTTATTACACAAATGAAGATGCTAAAAAAGATGGTACGAGAGCCGATATCTTATTGGAAAAAGTATCTAATGCATTCAAGTATGAGATAGTGTCAAATTACAACAAGAATCAATCAATAGTGCGCAAAAAAAATCTTGAGAAAGAAAAGATTATGGATATGACCTTCAAATCTATGGCATGGGTGCATGATGAGTATAAAGAATTGATTGACAAGATATAACTCTACCCTTTTTTCTTCTCTTCCTCCTTTTCCCTGTACAGTCTTATTCTTGGTTCTATCATTGGATTGGCGCTCTCTCCCAATTCATAGAGTATGTTTTCGCTCGTCTTTCCCCATGAATAATTCCCCTGCTTTCTGTCAATCTTGTATATCTTGAATTCTCTTGTATCTATTCCTTTCTTCATGTGATAATATATCAATCTTAAAGTCACAGGCGGATAGAGTTCCTTATATATCCTGTATATTTCATAGCCATAGAGGTATTTATAGAAGTATAATATCTCGACGATGTTCTGCCGAACCTTTGATCCTATTGGTCTTCCTTGTCCTCTTTTAGCCATTGAATTGCAAACCTCTTGTTCGCTTCGCTCACTTAGCGCCGGTTCGCAATTCAATTCTTTGATTGATATGCAAATTCCCTCTTGCAATATTCCTTTGCATTCGATTGTTTATCGTTTGTTGCGAACGTTATTGGCGCTTATGACGAGCTTTGCAATAAGTATCAGATGGATAAATTTAAAAATGTGATGTTATAGTGTAATATCGTGATTTATATGCATTTGATACTATTGTCTGGAGAAAATATCGGATTAGCGCGACTTGAAGCAGAATCATTGCTCGGTCTCAAGGATACAAAGATCGTCGGTAACTATCTCTACTGTACTATCCCTACAGACAAGATGGCTGCAGTAAATAAGCTCGCGTACACGAAGAAGGTCTATGAAGTATTATATGCTACTTCGCGGAAGAATCTCGAGAATTCCTTGGAATCTTATCCTTGGATAAATCTTTATGAAAAGAATTTCTGCCTGAGGATAACTTCGAATGAACATTATGATGAAAGATATTATTCCGGATTCATCTGGAAGAATCTCGAGAAGAGTACAAGACCTAAAGTCAATCTCGATACTCCTGAATTATTGATTGAAATATTTATAGACAAGGATCTTTCGACTGTCACAAGGTTATTGTACCAGAATTTCGAGACTTTTGAGGATCGCAAGGCTCATTTGATGCCTGTACTTCATCCTACAACAATGCATCCGAAGATGGCTAGAGCATTGATTAATGTATTGAATCCAAAGCCTAATGAAAAAATCATCGATCCATTCTGCGGAGCTTGTGGTATACTTACAGAAGCAGGTCTTCTAGGCGTAAAATTTATTGGCTACGACATCGACGGCAAAATACTTGATGATGCAAAGAAGAATCTTGAATATTGCGACGTAAACCCTAAGCATTATACTCTGATAAAGAAGGATGCGACTACAATAAAGGATTTGAAGAATGTAGCAACTGACCTGCCTTATGGCAAATCTAGCAAGAAGAGCGAGGAACTAATTAGTTTATACGCTAAATTTCTCAAGAATATCTCTGGAAGGAGCATTGTTGTAATGCCGAGCTTCATGCCTGTAAAGAAACTTCTAGACAAGAATCTGTCGAAGAAACTTATGGTTGTAACAATCATCGACCATTACGTTCATAAGAGCCTGACAAGAAAGATTGTATTGATTGATGTGAAGAATGGAAAGAGCGTTAGTGTAAGGACTGTGAAAATAGTTAAGAAGAAATCATCCAAAGTCAAGAAATTTATCAAACACGCAAAGAAAGTCATTCACAAATCTAAGAAGACCGTCAAAAAATCAAAGAACAAGATTTACAAACAGAAGACATTAATAAAACGCAAGAAAGTTGTAAAACATAAGAAATGACATAAAAGAAAATAATTTTTATTAAATAGAAAACTATTTTATTTCTTTTCTTTATGCGCTTCTTCCTCGAATAGTTTCAACGCATCATCAACTCCCATGTTCTGGTGTATCATCTTTCGTATGGCTTTAGTCATCGCGTATGGTCTTTCATGCTGCCATATGTTTCTTCCGACTGCTATCCCTGCAACTCCTGTCTTTAATATCTCGTCTGTTTTTCGAAGGAATTCATGCTCTTCCATTTTGTTCCCTCCAGCGACGAGTATCTTTGAACGACCAGCACATTTGACTACCCATTTGAATGCTTCAGGATTGTTATTATATTTTATCTTTATGAAATCTGCGCCTAATTCCAATCCGATACGCGCAGCGTATGCAAGTGTATCTGTATCGAGTTCATTTGATATTTTTGGTCCTCGAGGATACATCCATGCTATTACCGGCATTCCATAATCGTGCGCCTGCTCGACTATTTTTGAGAATTCTGCAAACATCTCTGGTTCATGCGGGCTTCCAGTATATATCGTGTATCCTACTGCTGCCGCTCCAAGTTTTGCCGCTCTCTCAACTGAACAGTTCTGGCGGCTTATAGGCGATTCGTCCATGTAGCTCGTCTTCCCGTTCAATTTCACTATCAATGGAACGTCCTTGTAGTAGCTGTGATAATATTTTTCTGCTATGCCAGCCTGTACGATAACGCCGTCATACATCCCTTCGAGCGCTATATCGAATATATATTTTGGATCAACTGACGTCAAGTCCAAATCTTTTGGTCCATGCTCGAGTCCTTGATCGTATGCCAATAATAATGATCTTCCATTCTTTAGAATCTTACCTGTATTAATCTTCATCCTGCACCTCTAATAAACAATTAGTATATATCGTCATTTATAACTTTTTCTCAATTATATACAATTATTAACGATTATTTATCATATCTTTTTCTTGAATATTGTCCGATCATCACGTTCAGCTGATTTGAATGCTTTATTATCCAGCAGGATATTTTTTGCTCCTAGATGTTGTATGACTGATTCTGCATTTATCATCCCTAATTTCAGGCATAGCCCTATATCTTTTCCGAGTAGCATTCCTGTAACAAATCCTGCAGAGAACGCGTCGCCCGCGCCTGTCGTCTCGACGATCTTGACTTTTTTTGGTTTTGCAGAATATACAACACTGTCTGCGGTATCGTAGCAGTATGCGCCATTATGCCCGTCTGTTATGACAATTACGCTAGGACCTAGTTTCGACACTTCAAATAATAGAGTCATTATGTTATCTGTAGTCTCCTGCACTAATGCCTGCGCCTCTTCCTTGTTGAATATCAATATCTCTACATTCTTGAGAATGTTCTTAAGAGTGCTTGCACCATTCTTCACAATATATAAGCTTGGATTGTATGCTATGAGTATGCCTTTTCGTCTTGCATAATCTGCAACTTTCTGCTGCGTAACAAAACTGTCTTTCATCATCGAAGATAAATACAACCATTTAGTATCTAAGACTTTGAAATCTACATCGCTGACACGCAACTCATCATTGCATCCTTTGTATGTGAATATTGTCCTGTCATCCTCTACAGAATCAAGGACTATAGAATATCCTGATATCTCCCCGTATGTTCCTACAAAGTCTACCTTCTCATTGAATAGGCAGTCGCTTATGGTCTTTCCATTGTCGTCCTTTCCGATCTTTCCGAAGAATCCTGTACGAAGACCAAGCCTCGAGAATGCTACAGCAGTATTAGTCCCGCCGCCGCCTACAAAAAAATGCATCTCCCTTATTAGAATCTTTGCTCCTAATGGATAAGCTATATCTTTATGATGGTGAAGATTCACCAGCTCTGACTGTGTAGGATCTGTATGAGCAAACACGTCGACAGTCGCAGAACCCATTGTAATTATATCATACTTAGGACCGATAGACAATATACACACCTCTGATATCATGAATTGAGCATGTGTATTTATAAATTTTTATTAATGACCACAATAATGCCTGCAGATTCGCAATAATATTTATTGAATCCTAGAATCTTATCTTATCCAGTATCGAATGCGCGTTTGTGCTCGTCAAGTGTTTTGAGAGTTCATTCCAGTCTTTTCCAAGTCTTGCTGATATCTTTGTCTGAAGCATCCTTGATTCCTGCTCGCTTATGCGCGCATACTGGTCCACATCTATAAGACCGTAAGGATATCCCAAGAATATAGGATCGATAGAATTCGCAGATAACATGGAGAATAATTCTTGTTCATCTCCGATGAATCCTTTCTGCAGTTCCATGCGGAAAATATATTTTGCGCCGCTATGCAATTTCACGAAATACAATTCTGCCTTGTGCCGCGGGTTGTTGTTCTCAACTATAGGATTATAATACCATGAACAATTATTATATTTCGAACATTCTTGCGAATTTTCTTGCATATCAGACAGTTTTTTTATAATACCATAACCATTCTTTGTCGTCAATGTGCATGTCTTGCTTATGGCGCATGTTTTTCCGGAAGAAAACAGCTTTTCCAAATATTTGTCTTCTAATGGATATCTTGCTTCAAGAGTTCCATCCATCACAATGTAATCGTTAGTCTCAGAATTATTATATGCATATTCTATCTCTGCAAATCTTCTTATGACAGACACTATCCTTGATGTGTTGCATCGCTCCATTCCAGAACGCAGCGATTCATCCTCTGGATCGAACACCATGCCGTCAAATGACGTCTTAGGATATGTCTTCACGCGATATTTTCCTGAAAGTTCCTTCACCGATACATAGAATTCCTTTGCATCACGCTTTACACGCTTGTTACCTGAATATGTTATGCCCGCAACACGTATTATTCCTATGCAGAATGTAGCGCTCTCGAACAGTATGCTGTTACCACCGTCGACAAAAAGCAGAGTCTTCTTTTCCACATCTTGCATTGAAGTTTTTATGGGATGGAAGTTCTTTGCATCAAGTCTTGAAGGAACATACTTCGAATTCATCAGCAGATAATCGTCTGCTGAATCATTCCTCGCAACTATGCCTTTCAAGTCCTCGACTAATCCATCCATGATAGAAAGAAGTTTTATAGAATATAAAAATTTGATGGAAACGAAAGAAATGTCAAAAACACAGTCGCTAAAGCGACAAAAAAACCAAAGAAAAAGCCACAATCACAATACTTTTACAATCCCTTCCCAGTTTACAATCCTTTCTCAGGATGGAATGGCTTTGGCATCTCGTATAATGTCTTTAGCTTCAAGTATTGCTTGATGGTATTCTGCAGCCTATACGCTGCCTTGTACAGAAATATTTTATGTGATTCTACTTGTTCCTTGTATATCCTAAACCTGAATATTTTTTGTATGAAAGGATTCTTGAGAAATGGAGTATCTTTCCAAGTATTATTATAGTCCAGTTGTAGCCATGCTTCAATGTTTATTATGACATCTCCCCTGTCTGTCTTCATCTTGTATCCTTGATGCATGACTTCTATAGATTTCATATTTAGCGTTGTGAAGTCGATCTTGATAAAATATCTATAATAAGTGTTTGCTACACGTATGCTGCGCCATCTTATCCTGTGCTCTTTTGCGCCTGTTGTTGCGTTTAAACGTTCAAGATAGAATGTTTCAGGATTTCCATCAGGATGCCTGTCACCGTATAAGTCCGTGAATCCTTCCTCATCAAGCCAGTCATGTACCAACTTATATAAGTTCTTCATGTGGAATGTATCTTCGCTCTCTATATTTAGCTTAGCGACTAATATATCCATCTGTCCTTTCTCTACAGAATCCCTTTGAAGAAACTTGAACGCCATGATATATCCTACAGAGTAGTCATTTAAAAATTTTTGTTTTACATTGTATATATTTGACGCAGCACAGCAGAATCATCTGTAAATATCAGCCAAAATTCACAAAGTACGATAATGTAAGGAATGCAGTCAATACGATTATCAATATGCATATGAACCATGTTATTATATTGAATGTTCTCGTGTTTGCGTGTTCGCCCATTATCTTATGGTTGCTGCTGAGCCTTAACATGTATATCAATATTATAGGCAGCAATATTCCATTCAGTACCTGTGATATTATCATTATCTTTATGAGCGGCATGCCTGGTATGAGTATGACTCCGGCTCCAGCGACTATCAAGAATGTTATTAGAAAATAGAATTGTGGGGCTTCCTTGAATGACTTATTTACTCCTGACTCCCATCCAAGTCCTTCGCATACAGAATATGCCGTCGATAACGGCAGTATCGCTGCAGAGAATACTCCAGCATTGAACAGTCCGAATGCAAAAAGCATTGCAGCGTATGTTCCAGCTAATGGGAACAACGCTCTCGCGGCAGCCTCTGCAGTATCTACAGGGATATGATTGACATACAGCGTCAATGCGCATGCGACGATGATGAAGAATGCGACAATTCCTGTAACGATGCTTCCTGATACCACGTCTATTCTGGAAAATTTTAAGTCTGAAGTCTTAAGTCCTTTCTCGACTATTGAACTCTGGAGATAGAACATCATCCACGGAGCTATAGTCGTTCCAATAAGTCCCATTATTATGATGAAATAGTCAGGCTTCCAAACAACATGCGGCGTTACAATCTGTATCAATACTTCTCCCCATGGTGGTCTTGCAAGCAGTCCTGAAATGATGTACGATATATAGACTACTGACGCGACGAGGAATACTCTCTCGATAATCTTATAATTTCCATAAACGACTAAAAGCCATATTCCTACAGCGCATATCGGTATAACTATGTATCTTGTTATTCCAAATATCTCTCCGGCAGCGGCGATTCCGGCAAATTCCGAGAGCACGTTGCCAAAATTCACGATGACAAGGAGCAACATCACATAGAATGTGACTCTAAGACCGAAGTTTTCACGTATCAAGTCTGCAAGTCCCTTGCCGCTGACTATGCCCATTCGTGAAGCCATCTCCTGTATCAATATCAATGCAATGATTATAGGAATTATAGTCCACAAGAGCAAGTATCCGTAGTGCGATCCTGCCACACTGTAAGTTGTTATGCCGCCCGGATCATTGTCTACGGCAGCAGTTATTATTCCAGGACCTATTACACTTAACAGTATGACCCATTGTGTCTTGTCAAAATATTTTTTTAATCCTTCAAACATGTTGCTCCAATAATCAATTATCAATTGCACTTTTACTAATCATTAATCATTTATCGTTTATTAAAATGTATCAGTCATTTCATCCTCTTTACTACTTTATCTTCTTTGTAAATTCTGCATTTATAGCATTTAATGTCATATTCTCTATATAATCCTTCTTCTTTGGCTTTTTCGAATCGAGATCCTTCATGAACTTTCCTATATCCTTGACTATGCTTGCGTAATATCCGCGCAATCTCTTGCTCTTGTCTACAGTCTCTTTCTGTTCATCAGTCAATTCTAGAACCTCATTGTGTTCCGTACTATCGATAACTACATCGAGTACCTTTCCTATATCGATAACACCCTTCATCCTCCCAAGAACATCTATTACAGGCAAGGATATCAAGTCGTGCTTTGTTATCAGTTCCTTGACATATCCTATAGGGTGGCTCATTTCTACAGCGACTAACTGCGTTGCCATTATATCTTTTAACGCGCTTGAAGGGCTTGCAATAAGCAGACCTTTTAGCGATACTATGCCAAGCAAAACATTATTCTCGTCAGTAATATATACATAATTGAAATTGTCAGGATATTTTGTTATTGCGCGAATGGCATTTATACTCTCTTCAACTGTAAATGTCTGTGGCATCGCGATGAATAGATCGTCCATATATCTTGCTACAGTGCCTGGATTATATGACAACATCTCCTGTATCTTCATGGCGCTTTGAGGATTAAGCTTCTTTAATAGCATTGTAGATTCATCCACCGGATACTCTGCAAGTATGCTTGCTGCGTCGTCAGGAGACATCCTGTCAAGTATTGATAGAACTTTGCGGATCTTCATGGATTTTAGTATCGGTCCACGGACATCACGCGCGCATTCCAGCAAAACCTTTGCTGCTGTATCGCTATGCATTGATTTTAGAAGTGTATTTCTCTCTCGAAGGCTTAATTCCTCAAATAAGTCTGCAACATCAGCCGGGTGCAGATTTGAAACTCTTGGACATGGGACTTTCAAGTGTATTTTCTCGACGGAACCAGTCAATGGCTCTATAGTATCCCACTGTACAGGATGATCCTTTATATCCCAATGCAAGAATTCGAGCATCGGTTCAAGCCCAAGCCTTCTGAATATTGATCTTGTTCCTACGTCGATACTTACAACCGCAAGCTTTCCCTTGATATATGTCAATGCTATATCGTTGACCCTGATTACCTTCAAGCCGTTGACATCGACAACTTGCATGTCGAGAATGTTCTCTCCTAATAATACATCATCGTCCCGTATCTCTCTTGTAGGCAGCTGGCTGTCTATAAGATTCAGTTTTATATATTTGCCCCACTCGAACACATGAGTCCAAGGGATCAATATGCGCTTGGATACTCCATTAGAATGCTGTATAATCATTATGTGCGACACTTCAGGGAACCTTTCTCCGCCGTCGATAACCAAGTCCTGTAATCTGCTGATATATTTTCCGTCGGCATCGTATATCTTCCTGTACTGAAAGCCGCTGAAATATATTATTTTTCTGGTCTTTTTTGTATCTTCTATTTCAGTCAATACCTTGCTTATCTCTTTAATCTCGAGTGTTTTCTTGTCGGATTTTCCTACGTTTGTTCGTATATCCTCAAAAGTCCTTATCTTGACTTTCTCTTCCTCTGTAACTGGCTGCTTCCAGTATTTGTCTTCGGAAGTTCTTACGAGATTTATATTCTTCTTGTCTGCATATTTCTTTAAGTCATTCAATTCTGAAATGGTGAATTCTGCATCATCAAAACTTATGTCAAGACCATCATATCCAAGCTTTGCCGCCTTATTGACGAAATCCTTAGAGAAGAGCAAAATGCTATCCCTGCCATTATCAGCAACGTCCAGATGAAGCTTTGCCTTAAGAATTTTCATAAATATAAAGGAACACAACTTATTTAAAAATGTTGCTTAATGAAAAAAAGATATTTCGCCCGCAAAGTATTACACCCAACCCATTCATAGTTCATTCCGTTCATCACTCGACAGCATCATCACTTGATCATCGCTGTAGATCCAGTGCGCGATATGTCGATTATGCCGTAAGGCTTCATCAATTCCTTGAACGAGTCTATCTTCTCTGGCGTTCCGACAATCTCTATAATCATTGCATCCTTTGTTATGTCGGAAAATGTTGCCTTGAAAGTCTTCATGTATTCAAACAATAATTCCCTGGATTTTTCAGGGCTTTTGCCGTCTGGAGAATATATCTTTATCAGGCATACTTCACGTATTATTCCGCTGTTGGCTTCTGAAACCTTCACGACTTCGACCAACTTGTTTATCTGTTTCTCGAGCTGTTCCAAAGTCTTTGTTGTTCCAATCGCCGTCACAACGACCTTGCTTATTCCTGGATTGTTCGTTCTTCCGACTGTTATCGCATCAATATTGAAATTTCTTCTCGCAAACATTCCTGTGATTTTCGTTAAGACGCCAGGATTATCCTCGACAAGCATCGCTATTATATGTTTTCGCTTCACATCATTCTTGACTGCCATTTTCTCGTCTTTGATTGTCATTGTTACACCTTCATCAATATTATTTCAATTTCAGCTTTATTAAAAATATTCTCCTGGTCCTTTCATGCACTTGCCGAATACAGTCTTATAATTTCCGCCCGGAGTCATCATAGGCAATACATTCGATTCTTCTTCTATTTTCACGTCTATAATTGTCGCTTTGCTCGAATCACGTGCGTTCTTTAATGCATCAGGTAGTTCTGAAGTCTTCTCGACAGTAACTCCTTCAAGACCATACGCTCTTGAAATTTTTGCAAAATCTATCTCACTTCCTAAGTTCACCTGAGAATATCTCTTATCATTGAATAGTTCTAGCCATTGACGGACCATTCCAAGATACGAATTGTTGAATATTATCGAAGTCAATCTGACATTGTTCGATCTTATCGTCTCAAGTTCCTGTATGCTCATCTGGAAGCTTCCATCACCGTCGATATTATATACGTTGCTTTGAGGCTTTGCAAACTTTGCGCCTATCGCTGCAGGGAGACCAAATCCCATAGTGCCAGCGCCTCCGGAAGATATCCACGTACGCGGAGTTCTTAGTTTTAGATAATGCATTGCAAACATCTGGTGCTGACCTACGCCTGTAGTTATTATGTCATCCTTGTCCATGATTTTGTTCAATTCATCGATGATGGATTTTGGAAATATCTTTGCAGCACTGCCTGCAACACCTTGATTGCCAGCTTTTGACGGAAAATTGACGCATGCATCACATGCAGTCTTGTATTTCTTTATCCTGTCTATCCATTCAGGATTCCCGATAATGTTCTTCTTGCTTGCGCTACTGATACTATCCGTTCTTTCTATCTTTTCTACTTTCATAATTATCGCTTCAAGCAATTGCGATAATGCATTCTTTGCATTGGCAACTATAGGAATAGTAACTTCGACGTTCTTCCCAATCTCTGCTGGATCAATATCTATGTGTATTATCTTTGCATCATTCAAATAAGTGTTAGTATCGCCAGTTATCCTGTCAGAGAACCTGCATCCTATTACTAGAACTACGTCGCTATTCATCATCGCATAATTAGCGATTCTCCGTCCATGCATCCCTACTATTCCCAAAGACAATGGATGAGTCTCATCAAAGCATGATTTGCCCATCAATGTAGTGCATACAGGAATTCCGAAAAGCTGCGCAAATTCGCGCAGTTCATTTGATGCATTCGATGATATGATTCCTCCGCCTGCAAGAATTATTGGTCTCAAAGATTTTATCATCAAGTCGGCGGCTCTCGATATCTGCATGTCATTTGCGATTATCGTCGGATCAAAGCCCTTTATTTGTATATTGCGGAATTCCTCATCAGTAATCCTCTTGCCAACTTTCTGCGACTGCACATCTTTTGGAAAATCAATATATACCGGTCCTGGTCTTCCATTGAGCGATAGCTTGAACGCTTTTGCGACAGTCGATTCCACATCCTTAGAATCCCTTATCTGGAAATTATGTTTTGTTATTGGAAGTGTCACGCCGATCATGTCTGTTTCCTGAAACGCATCATTTCCTATAAGTCTCGTCGGAACTTGACCTCCGATGGCTACAATTGGAACAGAATCCATGTATGCATCAGCAATGCCAGTTACAAGATTACACGCTCCCGGTCCTGACGTAGCGACGCACACCCCGACTCTTCCGGATGCGCGCGCATAACCTTCAGCGGCGTGCGCTGCAGCCTGTTCATGCCTTACCAAGACATTTCTTATTTGATCTTCATAGTCGAGATACGCATCGAACAAGGGTATGACTTGTCCTCCAGGAAAACCGAAAGTCGTATCTACACCGCTCTTTATCATCGATTCAATAAAAACCTTTGCTCCATTCATCAAAACCACCTATCAAACAAATCATACAAATCATATTGCAATAAATAACGCAATAAATAATGCAACAATATCATGCAATTCATCTTTTCAGAACTATAGTCGTATGCCAAGAAGTTTAAGCATCAAGGCAATATAAACCTAGAATGGGTGTTAATGGAATTGAAGTTTTCAGCCCAAAAAACACCATCTTGGGCTTTACAATACTACGACTACAAGAACCAATAAGACGACAAGCAAGCTGTTTAATGAATTGAAATTCATACCCGAAGCCTTGCTCACAGATTGCATAGAAGACATGATTGCGGGAGAGTATAAAAATGTTGCGGTAAATGAATGGAATATATGGTATACATGGCTGGAATAATCAGGATGTCAAGAATAATTCATTTCTAGTCCAGCCACTCTTTATTCCGTATCTTCTCAGGTAAATATTTCTCTGAAATGAATGATATTCCCTTGGACGACAATGACTGTATTTCTACCTTCGCGTCGAAGTCTTTCATCATCTTGAACTGCCTCTGCCAATCCTTGTGCTTCTCGAACCATTCATAATTTTGCATCTGTTTTATTCTAGCCTTGTCTTGGTCAGTCAACTTGATGAAGTGCCTCTTCAAGTCGTACTTGATTATATCGTCCATCGTTACTCCGAGGAATTTTACATCAGGTATTGTCATCTCGTCAGCCATGTGCGCGAGAGCAATGCTTCCAAATTTCACGACGCTGTAAATGTAGAACCCAAAAATATCTCCATCAGTTAAGACTAGTATAGGAAGATGATGTTCCTTGGATAATCTCTGCAATAATCTTCTTATTCCTCTTGTCGTCTGTCCCTGCGATGACATTATGATGCAGTTCTGTTTAGCCCAGAATCTATCCTCGTGCAATCTCTCCCAGACTGCTGCCTTTTCCATGTATATCACATACTTTGCATCGACCTTTATGAATTTTATATTCTCGACATTTGATGGAATACTCCATCCTCCTGATCCAAGTTTTGACCAGTCTATTGTATCTCCTGAATCTTCAATGATGACTTTTCCTGCGACGCTTCCCATCTTGTTCGCATTAACATTCAAGTTCTCTCTCGAAAATCCAGTTATCAATTCCATGTCTTCGATAACTTTGTCAGTCTCTTTCTGGTCGTCTACAATATTTATCTTGGTATTGGGAATAGTCCTCTTTGCCATGTAGAATACGTCTCGAAGGCTTGCATGCTTCTGAACATCCAGAAGATTCTTGCATATTGATGCGACTTCGATTGTCTGAAGGAATTTTTTTGAATGAGCTGCATTGAAGAAGAACCTCTGAGCGGTCTTGTCTCCAAGCCCTAGAGTCTTTGATTCCTTGTCGTATACGACATTTGATAATCCACGAACCGATAATTCTATCTTTGGATTCTCTCCATTGCGTATATCCTTGACGATGGATTTTCCCAAGTTTATCAATTCAGCTTTTGCATCTTCCTTCTTTAAATCGGATTTTGACTGTGCAGCTTTGTCTTCAGCAGATATCTTATTCTCTTTAGGCAAGTCTTTCTTATCTACTTTATCTACTTGCGACTGCGAGAATGTCATCTGCACTTCCTTGTCCTTATTCGATAAATTATCCGAAACTTTGTTTTTTGCTGCCATCTTATTTTTACTCTTCCTCTTCCGGCTCTTCTTGCATTTCATCCAATTCGTCAGATGTCAATGTCTTGTCCTTAGTATCTGCGTCTGATTCTCCCTTCAATGATTCCATCTCGAATATCTGCTTTCTTATTTCATCCTTGTTCGTCATCGCCTTCAACTGGTCGAGCAATATATCCTTATTGTCTCCTGTGAGTCTTGATAGCGCGTCAGCGACTTCAGGCATGTATTTCTCGAACAGGTTTGCACGTTCAAGCTGGTTCTGCACTCGATGCTTTTTTGCAACATACATTTGTAGTTTCCTGCCAGCTTCCTGCACTGCAAGTTTTAATTCCTTGATTATTTCCGGATAATGCGCTAGCGCTTCTTTTGATTCTGAAGTGAATGGAACCCACACAGAACACATATGAACGAGTATAGTCAGTGGACCGGATGGTATTGAACCGTTGCTCTGCTGCAATCCATAAGCCTTCCAATTTGTCGTCGTGATGGCTTTGGTTGTTGCGCATGCTCCCTGCTGATACAATAATGGGACGCGATTAGCGAATCTTAATATTGATACTGGACTATCGCCAGGCTGATTGCCACCGTACGCTAGACCGACTTCTATCTGGAATGGATTTCCTCGATATACAAATATTGGTCTAGTCACGGCAACATAGAATTCTGCATTGATCTCTTTTTTGAGGCTCTTCTCAAGAAGTTCTTCGCCAATAGGGCTTAAGCAATCTGTCGTCGGAGCCATTATTTTTGCTTCCTTCATCGATTTGAGAAGCTTCTCTGCATCCTGCATTGACATGTCTTGAGGCTTCTTTTTAGGATCAATCAATGCTAATTCACAAATCTCTTTGGCAGTGCCTGCGCCAATCCTCGATAAATCATTCTGCAAAAATTGGTTCAATGTGCGCGAGTCAGTATTCTTTAGCATCTTCATCAACATACCAAGTTCTAGACCGTAAGGATGAGGCTTGATTTCCAAAGGCTCTTTAGGCAAAGTATCAGTTGCCCGTGCATAAATGAACTGTTCAGCCTTAGGATTAGTATATATTATAGTCGCGTGAGGATTGACTATGCCAGTCTCTTTCAAATATTGGTCGACTGACTGGTCGCCCTTGATGTATGACGCTTCCAAGTCCATCTCTATACGAGTGCCATGCTCCTTGGAATTCCACTCGCGAATTTCATCTACCATGACTTCAGGACTATTAGTCTGCGTGTTAAGATGCAGTTCCATATAATGCGCAGGCTTATTCATTCCAGTCTTCGAAAGTATTTTTGTAGGTCTTCCCGTCGTTAATTGCGCAAACATTACAGCAGCGCTTATTCCAATACCCTGTTGACCACGGCTTTGACGCAATCTATGAAATTTTGAACCGTATAGAAGTTTTGCAAAAATCTTAGGAATCTGCTCTTTTACAATTCCCGGACCATTATCCTCGACGATTATTCTATAGCGATTCTCCGCCATCTCTATAATCTCTACATTAATTTCTGGAAGAATCTTTGCTTCTTCGCAAGCATCGAGAGCATTATCTACAGCTTCCTTGATTGTCGTCAACAATGATTTTCTCGGATTGTCAAAACCCAGCAAGTGCCTGTTCTTCTCGAAGAATTCAGCGACAGAAATATCCCTCTGACCCCTCGCTAAATCTTCAGCAGTAGGCTTTCTTGATTTATCAGCCTTATCGACTTTTTCCAGTCTAACAGCCTTGTCAACCTTCTCAAGCTTCAATTCAACACTCTTACCCATAACTAAAAGAATTCAATGGGTCATTAATAAATATTTCGCATTACTCCCACTCTATCGTGCCTGGAGGCTTGTTTGTTATGTCATAGAATACTGCATCTACACCCTTTATTGACATTAGTGCATTGCTTATTTTCTTTATGACATCTGCTGGAATCCTGCTGAATCTTGCGGTCATCGCTTCTTGGCTATCAACTGGTCTTAGGATGATGCTTTCTCCTCCATTGATTGATAATGGAACGAGCACTACAGGCATCTGCCATATAGAGTTATACAAGTTTTCTTTGACGATTATATCTGTGACAATCTTGTCTGCTTTCTGCAGTAATTTCACCCTGTCGTGAGTCGTGGTCTTTTTTGCCAGGCTATAATCTCCGTCTTTTTTTGCAATGAGTAGCATTGCCCTGTTTATTCCGTGAACTTTGTTCGTCAATTTAGTGGACTCTTTGTCAAGTGAATCCCAGTCAATAGCGTCAATATTTTCTAACTCAATCACTGCAGGATACTTGTATGTTCTTTTGTCTCCCTGAACGCCCACACTTTTTATCGGAAGAACGATTGCCTTATCGTTTGCAACAGATATTTCTTCTTGCAGTTTCTCGAGTGTTGAAATATCCATTTCAGAATCGTTGCATAATATTCGAACACCCAAGCCCGGTCCTGGAAACGGGTGTCTATCGACTACACTTTCAGGAAGCCCGAGCATTCGTCCTATGATTCTTACTTCATCCTTGTATAAGTGCGAGAATGGTTCTATAACTTTTCCCTGCGATATCAAGACCTGCATTTTTGGAACGCGATTGTGATGTGTCTTTATCAAGTCAGCATTCTTCGTGCCCTTGGATTCAATAGTATCAGGATATATCGTGCCCTGACATACAATCCAATTATCCGAGGATAAAATATCATCAGAATACTGGCTTAGCATATCAATGAACAAGTCTCCAATAATTTTTCTCTTAGCTTCGGGACTGACTATTCCCAAAAGCGCATCCATGTATTGTTTTGACGCATCTACAACCTTCAGATTATCGTAGCCTAATTTACGTAGTGCCTTTTCCACTTCAGCGCTTTCATTGTATCTCATAAGACCAGTATCGACGTGAAGTCCGAGAACATTATTTTTTCCCAAAACATTATTCAATAATGTGAATAACACTACTGAATCTACTCCGCCGCTCACTAGAAGGAATACTTTTCTCCCCCTTGATAATTGAATAATACTTTTTGATATATCTTCAAGATATCCTTTCGGATTCCAGTCTTTTTTGCAGCCACAAATCCTTAAAGCGAAATTCTCTAGGATTTTGGTTCCATTTATCGTGTGAGTAACTTCAGGATGAAACTGCACGCCATAAATCTTCTTCTCGTCATTAGACATTGCAGCGACCATGCAATCATTGGAACTCGCAATTATTTCAAACCCGAAAGGAATATTCGATACAGAATCTCCGTGGCTCATCCACACAATCTGTTTATCATCCATTCCATGAAACAGTATATTTTCCTTCAGGGAAATTTCTGTAAGACCATACTCCTTTACAGTTCCTGGCTTTACTTTCCCTCCAAGCTTATACGCCAATAGCTGCTCGCCATAACATATTCCAAGAATCGGCAGACCGCAATTGATAACTTCGAGAGATACCGTCGGAGAACCTTCTTCATAGACGCTTTGCGGACCTCCGGAAAATATTATACCCTTGATTGAATTATCCTTTATATCATCATCAATAGATTCAGGAGTCGATATATCCGCGAGCACGCCAAACCTTCTGAATCGGTTCGCAATCAAATGCGCATACTGTCCCCCTAAATCAACAACAAGAATCTTATCCATAAATTAGAACAAACATAGTTAATTATAAATTTTACCATGAATTTGAATTTTACAAGAATTTTCTAGAATCCATGTCCATCAATGAATTTTGTCTTTGAAATTTTTCTCTGCCTCTCGAGCCATTTATAGACGTTGGCATGAGGACTTCCAGAAAGCAAAGTTTCCACAGCGCGCTTTGCATTGCCGATATTTTCTGCGCTTCCAATTATTGAGATGGTCTTTCCATAAACGGATATTGAACATTCAGTCAATCCTTCAATAGTATTTCTCGACTTTCCATCAGCTCCTATCACTCGACCTTTTAATCTCTGCTGTCCTGACTGTTCCTTGGAATAATCGTTGAGTGAAATAACTTCTAGAACATAATCCTGCTTTATGAGTTGATTTGCTATTTCCGGATTGAATCCTCGACTTATAGCCTTAATAACTTCACGAAGAGCAAACAATTTGATGGCATCCTTTCCAGTGATTGTGACATCGCCTTCCTTGCTGTCGACATTTATCTTGCATCCAGTCTCTTTCTCGAGTTCAATCTTAGTCTCGCCCTTTGAACCTATAAGTACAGCTATCCTATCCTTTGTTATACGCAAATCATAACTATACTCTTCATCAACCATAATTGAAAGAAATGGGAAACGGTTTTTAAAGTAGATGGTTTGATTTGAATCAAGAAAAGAACAAGAATAATCAAAAAAATTATTCGTATCTCAACGCATCAACTGGTTTCAATTTCGATCCTTGATATGCTGGTATTATTCCTGCTGCAAGTCCTACAAATAATGATACTGACAGCGCCAATACTATCGACGTGCCTGAGACTAATGATCCTGCTCTTGAAAGCTGTGTTCCTCCAGTCAATAATGGCATGAATCCTGATAATATTACTCCCAAGAACACTCCTAATATTCCTCCTATCAATCCTATAAGTGCTGCATTGAATATGAATATCATCATTATATCCTTATTTCTCGCGCCTATCGCCTTCATTATTCCTATCTCTTTAGTCTTCTCGAGAACTGATGTGAACATTGTATTCGCTACGCCTACTGCACCGACTATGAGAGATACTCCTGCTATTGCGAGAAGAAATGCGCTAAGAGCGCTGAGAGTCGAAGATATCGTTGCCTGTATCTGCTTGCTTGAAGTTATCGAGAAGTCCTGAGTCGTTGGTGTCACATGACGCGAGAGCGTGAGCCTGTCAGTCATCTTTGTCATCGTATCATTCAACGCGTTCACATCTTTAATCTTCACAATCAAGGAATCATACTCGCCTGAAGTATGGTCTGTAAGTATAGGATATGCTGCCTGTATAGGCATATACACGCTGTTGCTTTCATCATTAAGTATTCCGACTACACGATAGGAATTTCCGCCGATTGTCAGCATCTTGTTTATGCCGACTGGCTGGCTGAAGAATGACGATGATAATCTTCCTCCGATCACGACAACATTAGCATCTGCTGAATCAAGCGTTCTGCCGCTTGCGATAGTTGTACTCGTTACTTTAGACCATACACTCTGGTCGACTCCAGTCACAGTGACTTTCCCTATCTTTCCAAGATAAGATACATTTGCCGTGCCACGTATCTCTGTATCTATAACCAGAATATCAGGCATTCCTTTAAGAACCTGCACATCGCTTCGCGTGAGAGTGATTGTTTTTGTTGTAGCTTGACTACCGCCTCCACCACCCCTATCTCCACCCCCTCCGAAGAATCCTCCGCCTCTCGAAAATCCTGGAGTAACGGTAACAATGTCTGCACCTAGACCTCCAAGTCTTGAACCCAATGTTGACTGTAATCCAGCGCTTATGGACATTATAGCTATGACTGCAGCTACACCGATGACTATTCCAAGTATTGTAAGCCAGCTTCTTAGCTTGCTATGCAACACCATATTGAACGCATGCTTGAAACACTTGATTAATTTCATTGATACCTCAATTACGATAAATGTTATGCACAAAAAAATATGATAACAAAAAAATACAATAAAACCAATAAAATAATTAACAAAAAACATTAAAAATAAAAAATATTATAAAAATAAATCAATAAAAAAATATAATAAAATCATTCACTTCTTTTTCGTCTTGAATAATTCCTTCACATTGCCCGTGCCTGCTTCAAGAATCTTCTTATTCCTGTGCCTTGTATATAGGAATATCGCGCCAGCTATAATTATTATTGCTCCCAGAATATACCATACAGTGCTTGATATGCTCGTTCCTCTCTGCGAGAATTGTCCACGAGCAGCGCCAGTGCCAGTGCCTGTGAAATTTGATGAGACTATATTCTGCATTCCTATTTTCACAGTCTTGTTCACTATGTTACGATTGCCCATCGTGTCAGTATATGCTATCTGCATCAATATACTGTCAGGACTTATTGCAGTGGAATTATCTGTCGATGCAGTCGTATCCTGTTGTCTAAAACTCGTCCTGTTGCCTGTGCCGGTTCTGTTGCCTCCTAATGACGAGGATTGAGACTGCAATGTAAAGCTGGCGACGGTATAATCGCCCTTGTTAAGATTTCCTATGATGACAGAATTCGAACCTGTAACTCCCCAGTTTCTTTGAGTAGGTATGATGACTGATACTGAAGATGCAGGATTGCTTCCTATGTTTGCTATGCTGAAAGATGTTGCTGTGCCGCTCTTCTCGGAGAATGCTATATCGAAATCCGTTCCACCACCAATATATACTCCGGCTATTGTGCTGATAGTCTTCTGGCTGTTGTTTGCCGAATCAAGATATGACAAATATAGATTTAATGGATAAAGCCCAGGAGTTGCTGCGGTGTCAGCGATGACCTGATAATTCAATTCAACACTTCCTCCTACGTCAAGAGATTTTATGTATTTAGTATTATCGCTTCCTACTGGCAACACTACATTATTAGCATTACTCCAATGGAAAGACAAGTCCTGCAATGACGATCCTCCGACATTATTGATGATAAATTTCAAGCCGCTCTGCTGACCCGGAACGAGTACTGTCTTGTCTATGCTTATTATCTCTACACTCTGCGAAGCTCCGACGCTGATAGGTATGCTCTGCGAAGTGCTGCTGTTCTCGAAGCCTTCAGTATAATATTTCACCGTCAGATAATATGTTCCTTCAGTAGCATCCTTATTGACTCTAAGAGTATATTTCAATATTTGGGAGTCGGAACCAGACTGAAATGAATTAAGCGCTATAGATTGTGAATAATCTTGACCGTTCACAGCCTCGAACGGATATGATGGCACAACCTCTACAATCAAGTTGTTGGCAGATGCTGTACCTGAATTAGATACGCTGAGTTTTACATCGACAGTATCGCCTGCAAGTGCAGGATCAGGATCCTGATTCACAAGAGCAATCGATATAGCTCTTCCTGCATCAGTTATCGCAGGAGTAACAGTCTGCGCGCTTGCATAAGACGCAGATACTCCTAAGCATAATATCACAACAACAGCCAAAAACAAAATATTATTCATAAACAATCCATTTTTCATAATTCCACCTCGATAGTGTAATTTTTAATTTTATCAGATTATTTAATTTCTGTCAAATAATCAATCATAAGCATAAATTCATAATTATATATCTTAATAAATTATCAGTCGTCAAATCAATCATCATCTATATTGTATGCTTTCTTATTCTCCAAAGTTTTTATTATTCTTCCGTCCTTCAACTCTATCAATGTATGCGCGTATTGCGCTAGGTTCATATCGTGAGTGACCATGATAATAGTCTTTCCATTATCGCGCCAAAGTCTGCGCAATGTATTCAATACTTCCTTTCCAGTCACGCTGTCAAGCGCTCCTGTAGGTTCATCAGCGAGTATTATCTCAGGATTACTGACGAGGCTTCGCGCTATTGATACACGTTGCTGCTGCCCGCCTGACAATTGCGAAGGTCTATGATGCATCTTGTCAGATAGACCGACCATAGCCAGAATCTCTTTCGCGCGTATCAGCGCAGCATTATCATCATACTCGAGGAATTCAAGCGGCAAGAGCACATTCTCAAAAGCAGTCATCGACTGTATAAGATTGTACTGCTGGAATATGAAGCCGACAGTTTTGCCGCGAAGCGATGCCAAATCAGACTCTGAAAGTTTTACGATGTCGTGGGATTTCAGATAGATATTTCCTGAAGTCGGAACATCAAGACATCCAATCAGGTTCATCATAGTTGATTTGCCGCTTCCGGAAGCGCCCATGATAGCGACGAAGTCTCCCTTCTTCACGTCTACACTAACTTCCTTTAATGCAACCACATCTACTTCACCCATCTTATAGATTTTTGAAACATTCTTCAGGGATAATATTACTTCTGTCTTTAATTCCGTTTTGTTATTATCCTTTTCTACCATGGTATCCTTCGTATCCCTTATATCCTTCAAAAATCTACGATATATTAATGTTGTGTATTAGATTTTTTAATGTTATGTACATTTGAATTTACACTACATGTTGCTAGGTGCTGTTATTAGCCGCGTGTAAAATTTCCTCTTCCACCATTAAAGCTTACCATGCACAGCAACGTACTGTTCTGAACGGTGCATGTCCCATTCCTTGCGCCGCCAGCGCCGCCGTATTGACTTGAAAACGTAATGCTGCAAGCATCGCCTTCAGACATGCCACTACATGCATCAGTTTCCATCTGCGTTCTCTGCTGCATCATCTGATTTCTCTGTTCGTCAGTAAGATTCGCGCCGAAACCATTTCTTGCGCCTGATCTGTTTCCATTAAACTGCCCGCGCGCTGAATTATTATTCGATGCGCTGGCAGGAGGATTATTTCCTGAATTGTCTGAAGTTGAACATCCTGCAATGAATATAACTCCGACTAAGACGACGACAATAACATAAACTGAAACGTTTCTTGCATCATGTTTTCTTGTACCATGTTTTCTTGTACCATGTTTTGCATTATTCATTCTATACCTCCAAAGAGATACAATAAAATGTTTGACAAAGCATGCAGATTAAAATATAATGCGTGTTTACATTATATGTTCAGGTATTGTATCTCAATAATCCTTCAATCATTTATAAGCCATATGGATTTTAAGTCCACTTTAAACAATACAAAAAAAATAAAAAAATATGTCCTTAATGCATCATGCGATTGAACTGTCCTCGTCCAAATCGCGCGTTACCACCCATGCCTTGACCAGAAATACCTTGACCTAGAGGCATCATAGGGATAGCATATCCGTCAATACCTAGAGTAGTTGCAAGCTGTTTTGCAGCAGTGAAATTTCCGTCGTGTACTGCTTTGCTGAAATTTACAAAAGTTGCGAAATTGTCTGCAGTTATCTGTTCAGTCATGTTGTTGCTAAAGTAAGGCATTCCTGAAGGCGCATTCGAATTGAGAGTATCAACTGCTGCCTTCCACGAATTATAGTCGCCAGAATCGAGTGCCTGCTGCAATTGTACTTGCGCATCGTGCACAACAGTCATGTTGATATTATTCCACTTATTTGTGTTGCTCCAATTGGCGCTCGTCCAATTATTGCTTCGCCCCATGCCTTCGAATCTTCCGCCGATTCCCTCAATCATTCGCCTGTCTCGAGAAGAATTCATTGAATTATTCTTCATAGCGTCATAGTTAGCGACCATCTGAGTAAATTTATCCCGTGTAATGCCTGCCCTGTAAGATTCCCACTGCCTGTCCAAAGCATTCATATAAGCAGTATAATCTGTCGAATCGAGCGCATTGATTAAATCTGTGCGTATAGCGTTATTAGTACTATTAATAGCGCTAGTATCGCCAGAATTACCGACGCGCCCAAACATTCCATAGCCTTCAGGCATCGCAAAGACACTTATCGTGACAACACCTGCAACAAGTGCAAACATCAAACCAAACAACAATACCCTTCGTGTATTAAACCCCATAATCTCCCTCCATGAATAATATCATAAAGAATAGTAAAGCCTAGAGTATATATAAATAAGAAGAAGCAAAACTATATACTACGAGTCCACATAGTTTATAGGTCAGAAGCAATTACTGCTGATCATACTAAAAAAAACAATAGTTTTCGACAAAAATTTAAATACTTAATATATTTGGTGATACTAATGGCGCCTCCAATTCCTAATGCATCGTTTCATGGACAAGAATTCATGATGTTCAGCGATCCGACAGTAGTATTGATAGAACTGGTTCTTACATTGATTGCTGTAGCATTCTGCCTCGTAATATATTTCAAGACGAGAGAAGCCTATGAATTGACAAAATATGAGAGCATAAAATATTTTAGAAATGCATTCCTGTTCTTCGGAATATCATACATTTTAAGTTTCTTCTCGAGCATCGCGATATTTTCAAGAATAATATTCGGAGTCACGCTTCCTAGGGAAATATTCGGATCACTATTCATATTGCCTCTAGGATACTTGAGCACTATGGCAATACTCTATCTTATATACAGTTCGATATGGAAGAATTTCGACAGCAAGAAGACAATAATCATAAGCCACATCGTCGCGATAGTGTTGACGATTGTCACATTCATAACAAGATCCCATCTGATATTATTATATTTGCAGTCGATACTGTTCATACTCGCGATAATATTCGGATTATTTGCAAACAAGAGCAAAAAGAAGATATCGCAGACAAAGATATTATATTTTCTAGTGCTTGGACTGTGGCTCGTGAATCTTTTGATTCTCGGCAATGGACGACCACTGCATCCATTAATAGATATATCGCTGCTAACGTTATCGATTGCAGCATACATCTTCATATACTATAAGATATTAAAATGGGTCAAATAGATAATGAACAACAAGAAGCGTGACAGACTGGAAGTGATATACGATATACTGAAGATAATTAGCGAGAAGCATAATTCCATAAAGCCGACGCCTCTATTGCGGTATTCAAACCTTTCATCAAGCAGCTTCAACGAATACTATGCAGAACTGCAGTCAAAAGAATTCGTCAAGGAAATATTCGACAAGGATGGGCGAAAATACATCACGCTGACAGACAAAGGATTCAAGTTCCTCGAGAAATACAAGATGATAAAAGGATTAATAGAAGAATTTGAATTGTAGAGGGAAGAATATTAGAGATAAACAATCAATTATTCTAGCAACCACTTCCATACTGGAATTACAGTTATTTTTTTCTTGTCTCTGACGATAGAATCTTCCTGATCAAACGTGATTATTAATCCTTCTTTAAGCTTAAATTGCCCCATAGCGTCAATTAATCCATCAATTTCGCGGTTAATATTATCTTTATGCATATCATAACATACTTGTATTGCTTGTATGATATTGTGTCCTTTTCTTATTAGAAAATCGCATTCTTTTTTGTCTTTATAATAATATATCTCCTTTCCTTGACGTTTCAATTCTAAAAACACAGTATTTTCCAGTAGCTGCCCATTATTTTCTGACGTCCTAAAACCGCTATTTGTTATTATCCCGTTATCTACACAATATATCTTTTTAGGGTTTTGAATTTGCTTACGCACCGAATAATCAAATTTATTTATAGGATATACAAGAAATGCATGCTCGGCTGTCTCAATAATTTTTTGCATAATATTCAAATTTTTCGTATTAACAGATCCTGCTAAATTTCTCACGCTTAAGGGCTTTCCTACGTTTGATACCAATTGAATTATGACTTCCTTCACTGTTTTTGATTGGGTTCTGGAGAATCTTGATACGATGTCTTTATACAAAATATTTTCATATAACTCGACCAAAACAGCATCCTCTTTAGAGATTATTCTCTTAGGAAAACCTCCAGTCTGCATATATTCGGCGAACCTCTTCCTCAATTCTGTCTTTATAGACGGATCCGTTACCCAATCATTAGGCGTTTGAGTATAAGCCAAATATTCTTTAAAACTGAAAGGATACAAGGTAGTAGTTAGTGTTCGCCCAGTCAATATAGTGGATAATTCCGAACTTACTAATTTAGAATTTGATCCAGTAAGTATTACGCAATATTCGTCCTTTATCCTGTCAATCCATTTTTCCCAATTTTCAGTCTCCTGAATTTCATCAATCAATATTGCAGTATTTTTATCGTAATTATATTCTTTAATGTAGTCTTCTATCTTTTGAAAATCATCGACTGCAAATTGCAGCAATCGCTCATCATTAAAATTTATATATAGAACTTTTTTTGCTTCAAGATGCAATTCCTTGACCAATAATTTCAATAAAGTTGATTTGCCGCATCTTCTAACACCAGTTATTACAAGAGGCATTCTTGTTTTCAATAATTTTATAGCCTCTGAAGTCTTGTCTCTAGAAACAAGATTCAATTCTACTCTATGAAATTGCTTTTGCTGCAACGTTAATATATCATATAATTCTTGCCTATTCATACAATCAGATAAATGAGCCAATATATAAATTTTTCTAATGTGTATGTAAAACACAGACACTTTAAGCCAAAAGTGTATTAAAAACAGAGACAGTTTTTAAGACAATCGACGAAGGGTTGAGCCCATAGAGAAATACAGGATGATAAAAGGACTTATAGAAGAGTTTATATTGTAAGGGAAGAATGTTTCTAAATTAAAATCGAATAGTCAACGCCGAGAACTGTACTAATTTCTCTCATTTAATTATAACAGCGACCTATCAATCTAATTATTATTAAGTAATGGTAACAAATAGGAAAATATATAAACGCAACAAAGAATATAACACTATGACGATATCTTCGAGTGAAAAAGACATGAAGAACAATAATCTGGATCTTATAGTTATGAGAACATTAAGCGCACCAAAAGCAAAACCTAAAGACACTATAAGAATCACAGCCTATAATATTGAACGTGGATTAAAGATTGACGAGATAATAAAGAGATGGAAAAATCATCCTATATCTGAGTCTGATATTGTCCTGTTAAGCGAGGCAGACAACGGAATGTCAAGGACTGACAACAGGGATATAACAAGAGATTTTGCTGAAAGTTTAGGCTATTCCAATTATGTTTTTGGACTGGAATTTATAGAATTGACCAAAGGTGTTGGCAAGGAAAGAAATGCTAAAGGAGACAACACTCTTGGATACCACGGGAATGCCATAGTCTCGAACTACAAATTATATAATCCTGAAGTTGCAAGACTTACGAACTATTATAATTGGTTCGAAGTAAAGGAAAAAAGAATAGGAACGAGAATTGGACTAATCGCGGATGTAGAGATAGGCGATAGGTATATTACTGTAGCATCCACACATCTCGAGAATAATGCATCACCAGAAAACAGAAAAATCCAAATTAGCGAAATAATTAGCGCCTTAAAGAAGAAATATAAATCCCGACCTGCAATCATTGGAGGAGATATGAACACTTTCGGATTTGATACATCTAATGCCCTGTCAGGACTAATTTCAAATTTCGGACATTTTCTTGATATGTTCAAGAATCCAGAAAAATATGAATCGTTGCTTGAATATGCTATGCAACAGGGATTCAACTATAAAGATTCAAACATGATGAGCTATACTCATCATTTGAAGGGAAAGCCAAAATGTATGGACGCCCATCTCGATTGGTTTTTTGTAAAAAATGTAAAGAATTCAGATATATTGAACCCTAAAATACATTACGAGTTCAAAGGCATCTCAGACCATTATCCGATAAGCGTAGAAATAAAACTTTCATGATTACAAGTGTAAATTAAGAAAGATAATCTTTGTCTTAAAATTTTGAACAGAAGCATACTAAAACTTTACACCATATCTTCTCAATTCCCTCTTTAATTGTCCAGAATTTCTGAAATGAATAAAATTTATTCCTACACTTTCCGTAGCCGTCTTATATCCTAAAGAATCGTCGATAAATATTATCTCAGCAGGTTTTACTTTCGCTTTTTTTATGAATAATCTAAAGATGCTAAATCTGCTGAAGTCACAAAATCAAATGCATCGCTTTTTGTTTTCGTCTCGAATCCTTTTTTCCGAGCCTCCATCACTATATCTCCGGCGCCTATGGCAATATCGATTATTTTATCAATCATAAAAGATATTAAGTTATAGAGTTTTTAAATGTATCTTTATAGTCCTACATAGTACACCAAGTACACCAAAGAACCGAAACCTTTATATAATTATATATAATACTTATATCTGATTATAATGAACACGACTATATCAATATCTAAGGAGACAAGGAATCTTCTCCTGGATTTCGGCAGGAAATCCGAGAATTATGATGATGTCATCAGAAGGATGCACAACACTATAATGATGCAGGAGCAATTGAGGGAATTCGCCGACGAACAGGAATATTCATCACTGCAGCAGGCAAAGGAATGGACAAAGCTGAAACTGAAGTCAAGATGATAAGGATAATAATTCTCAACAGATTAAGGAACGAAATATATAAGATATTCAAGAAAGATTCCATGAAAATATATTCCTTGATAGAGGAACTCCAGACAACCCCTCAGAAAGGCAAGATTCTAGGACATGTCGGCAACATGAGCATAAGAGAACTTAGATACAAGAATTTCAGGTTCTACTTCATCGTGGACGGACATAAAGCATATCTACTCCATAAAGACCAGATACATGAACTGCTTATACGATTCGTCAGGATGTCGACAAAGAACAATCAGCAGAAAACAATAGATGAGATAAAGGATATCCTTGAGAAGATAGGTGAGGAAGGATTTGATTAAACCTTTTTCCCGACAATCTTATTATAAGTCTTCAATTCATCTTCTTCAGTTATCGGGAAGAATTTCCTGAAATATATCGAGATATTCTTTACATCGCGCAATATCAATTCTTTCGCATTCTCGGCAGTTGTCATCGTTGATTGAGAAAAGTCTATGAATACAGGCTCTTCATTATAGTTTAAGATGTTGAATGGAGACAAATCCCCGTGTATCAATCCTTTCTTGAATAATTTCTGCATGTTATCAAGAACCTTCTTATAGAATTTTTTCGGATCCTTGGGCGAAGAATCCTTGAGTTCAGGGGCTGCGCAGTCATCGCCTATAAATTCCATGAGCAATATATTATCCTTGAACGCTATAGGTTTTGGAACCTTAATCACTTCACGCGCAAGCATCAGATTCCTATACTCTCTTTGAGTCCACGCAAATATTATAAGTCTGGTCTTCTTGTTCAATGAAGTATAACGAGGATCCTGATTCAGGTATTGGTACATCTTTCCGAAGTTGCAATTTTCAAGGCGATAAATCTTGACAATAATCCTCTCATCACGTTTAGTCGTTGCAGTAAAGATGTTCGCTTCCTTTCCGACGGAAACAGTGCTTTCAAGCTCCTCAAAATGCCCCTGACTTGACATCTGGAACAATAAATCTAAAGAATGCTTGCTAAAGACATTCCCATAAACCTTCCATTCCTCGCGATTCTTATTCACATCAGAAAAGAGTACTATAGAATATATAAAGGTGATTAAAGAAAAATTTTTATATTATACTCTTATTCCTATCTTATGAAAATATATCTTAGTGATAATCTTTGCAATATAGACCCTATTAAGACTATAAATAATATCATAGACAAAAGTATACAAATAAATTCTCCTGATATTAGACGGAATGCTTCAATAATAAAATCCAAGAACACGTTACTAATAGATGTATTTGACACATTTATAGAGCCTGCTAAGACGGATTTTGATGTATGGTTCATAAAACAGGAAGGCGCTGCAGAATTCGTTCTTGCAAGAGATTTCAGAAAAGGATTCATGGAATTCAAGACATTTTATTCCAGTATTGGCGGGAATGTTGCAGTACATTCTGATGCGTTGTATAATAGGGATTTCGACACCATAAGAAAAGAGTGGGAACAAAAATATGTAGAATCAAAATTTGTAAAATATTATTTTGGAAAAGAATACAGCAAGGAATTTAAGGGGATACGCATAAAAGATTTCCAGAAGATGTGCGATATAATAGGATGCAATCCAAGAGATTCCATGATAATAAGCGACGGAGGAAATGACATATTATCAGCGATATATTCAAATATAGACATCTTGCTCGTGCCTAGATTCTCGACAAACAAGGAATTTGATTACAGGATATTGATTTGACATCATACTATTGCCTCATGTTCTGTCAGTTTCAATTCACCGATAATTTTTTAAGTCAGAGAAGATATTCTATATCATGCAATTCATCAAATCAACAGATAAAGAATGGGAAGACAAAAAAGGATATAGCAAGAAAATATTTCTTACAGAGAAGGATTTGAACAAGAAAGGAATGCATGTCCAGGAGATAAGGATAAAAGCAGGCGAAACAGCAGCAAACCATTATCATAAGAAGCAGACCGAAATATTCTATTTCCTTAACGACAACGGACATTTTGAAGTCGACAAAAAGATTATCAGACCAAAAAAAGGCGAAATCATAGTCATAAAACCGCTTGACAGACACAAGGTTGTCAATGACACGAAGAAAGATTTTCTATACATGGCATTCAAGTTTGATTACGAACCTGAAGATATAATTTGGGAGAAAGAATAGAAAACAAAATGGATAATCTAAAACTTGGAACATATAGACATTATAAGGGAATGGGAGTCGAAGTAATAGGTATCGCGCTTCACAGCGAGACATTGGAGAAAATGGTCGTATACAATCATCCTAATCCAGTCAAGGAAAAAGATGCAAACACATTATGGGTAAGACCATTAAAGATGTTTCTTGAAACAGTCAAAGTCGACGGGAAAGAAGTTTCGAGGTTTAAGTTTATTAGAAAAAAATAATACAAAAAAATATTAAAAAATTAATTTACAAGTCATCAGTTGTCAAGATTGTTAATCTGTCAGACTTGACTTTTGCATCCATTCCGACGAGGAATTGTATGTTTGCGCGTTCTGCTGCCATGAGCAAGTCCTTGTCGACTACATCATCCAATACTGCAGCATATATCCCGCCGTTCAAACTCTTGATAGTGCTTATCAATTCTGAGACTGGAATTTTCCCGAGAATAGTCAATTTATCGTCAAGCATGAATGCTGCGCGAGTTCCTATCAAGTCTTCAATCATGTCATTGAAGCTTTCAAGCTCGTGCTGAGTTGGCTGCTTCTTATTTGCAGGTGCCATAGGTCTAGGAGGCATATTCTGTGGCGGCATTGATTGCTGCATAGGTCTTGGAGGCATACTCTGCTGTTGTTGTTGTGGCTGCTGTGGTCTAGGAGGCATGCCTTGCTGTGGATGCCCTTGATTGTTCTGCTGCTGTGGAGGTCTTGGACCAGACATCACAGGCTTAGGCGTAGGCTTTTTCATGACACTGAAAGTGTCGCCACTCAACTGATCGTTTCTTGCAACATCGACTGGATTAACTTCAGGAGCGCCGTCTTTAACGCCAATCTCAAGCTTTACCTGCTCTGCAGCAATTCTTGCTCTCAAGCATTTATGAATTTCCTTCTTCGTCAATTCTTCAAGCTCTTTTCCATCAGGCGCGCGAGTCACGAAATCAATGTCTGTAACGGACAATAATTCCTGAACGATCAAGTTGCCGCCACGGTCACCATCAACGAATACTGTAACAGTCTTCTGTTTGCATAATTCGACGATAGTTGCAGGAACGCTAGTTCCATTGATTGCAATAGCATTCTTGAAACCATTCTTTAATAGATTAATAACATCAGCCCTGCCTTCTACAACAATAATCTCTGAAGAATCAGCAACTTCTGGACCTGCTGGAAGCCTGTCGCGACCATACTCAGTAATTTCCATGACACGAACGGATGCAGCAACTTCTTCAGTAATCTCTTGGCTGTTAGGAAGAACGCTGTCTGTTAAAGTCTTAAGCAATTCCTTTGCTCTCTCAATAACAAACTGTCTCTTACTTACACGGACATCTTCAACGCTTTCAACACGGACTTTAGCGTTGCATGGACCAATCCTCTGGATTATCTCCAAAGCTGCGCCGACTATAGCAGTCTCTGCCTTGTCCATTGAACTTGGAAGTATTATCTCTCCTTTAGTCTTGCCGCCACGAGTATCCAAATTTACTTCAATTCGACCAATCTTGCCTGACCTTTGAAGTTCTCTTAACTCTAAATCAGCGCCTAGCAAACCTTCTGTCTGACCGAAAATTGCGCCAATGACGTCTGGCTTATCAACTACACCCTCAATCTGTATAGAAGTATGCACTATATATTTTGAACTTACTGGATTTATCTTTCCCATATCAATCAACTCCTCACGTTACTATTCTAACATCAAATAATCACAACAAATCCAGTCAACGAATTTAGAACAAGCTATAAACAGTCTCAAGGCTTAAAACCGTATTACGATAATGAATACATGCCTTTCAATAACACCCATCTTTGTTATGAATGAAATAATGAGTATGAACTTGTCCAAATCATGACTGCAAATCTTATAAAAAGATTTGTTGCCCGCACCACTAACCCCTATGTTCAATGCATTGGCGTTCGCCGTACGCTCCCACAGGTACTCTCTGTGACGGGCTGAAAGTATAAGGTTGATTAGGCCATTATACTAGTGGTAGGTAACGGACAAGGATATATAAATGTTGCGGAAATGAAGAATAGAAATTTTTACAGCTCAAAAATGACAATTTTTGTTGATGTTAGGAAAATTTATATATTCCTTTGATTCTACTATATAATGGATACTAAATTAAGCGGTTTCGAATTCGATAAGCACGTACTCAGGATGGATGAATCGATAATACGTGAAAAATTGGAGTCTAAGATTGTAAAGAGAGCATATAATCGATTATTTCATAATGAAAAGCTTGATGACCTTGTCAAATCCGAACTAGGGCAATTAGACTTTTTATACGACATAGTACAAAACTTTTTTGATCGAATGAATAGCCAGAAATACTGCAATATTGAATATAATATATCAGAAAATGATTATTTTGGGTATAGCTTAAAGCACAATATAGAAATCTCAGGGTCTAGAACTGAAACCTTCAACTTGAATGGTCACTCAGATTTGTATAAACTGCAAGATGGTTCAAAAGTCACAGTAATTCCTGTAAAAAAAGGTATAGATATGTTCAATCTAATAGTTTTTGATCATCCAAAAACAAAACTTCCCAATATCGGCACAATAGACGTCTATTATAATTTCCAAACGTCGCTTAGTTTAGGAGAGATTGACAAACGAAGATATGCTCATAATCATTTCACAAAAAATCCTCTACTCACAAGCAAAGAACATTCTTCTGAGTATACTGAATATTATTGGTATGGAAAACCTGGAGAAATCCGTTATAGGCACGACGACAGGTTTTTCAAGGAATTGGAAAAATCGGTATTGGGAATAATGTATCTTAGATTTCCACTAAATAAAAATATAAGTAAAGAATTATTAAACATCATTCTGGATAAGAATCATGCTAGGAAAAAATTTGATATGCTAGGCTCTATTAGCCTTCAAGAAAATAATAAGTTTATATATCAAGGAATCATAGAAAGCACAGGAGCATTCCCATTCTTCTTATGGAAAGATAATGACAATGAAAAAGAAACATATGCACCTATTCCAGAACTAACAGAGATATTCAGTAATTAATATCAATCAGCGAATAAAAGAATTCTTAGAAATAAAGTGTAGGTACTTGCCCATGTTATATCTTGCGTGATAGATTTAGGCTTTTAAGGGTCGCATAAAAGCGTGAGCTCCATAGGCAAGCCCCAACAATATAGTGAGTGTACATGTGTTTATAAGACTTATTAAAGATTGTTCGGGATTAAGACTTAACAAGCTATTAATAAATGTCTGCCTACGATATATTAATCGAGGTGATACCATGAGTACGAAAGAAAAGATTGCGCAAGACCTTCAATTGAAAGAAGAACGTGTAAGCGCATGGGAGAGTTACGTTTCCAGAAGCGAAGAATACTATGAAGATCCGCGGGTAGAATATTGGTATCTTGAATGAATAGTGAATTTTCAGAGGTGAAAAATGATAACATTGGAAGACATGTATTATCTGGAAATTAAGCCCGAACGCAACGATGATCTGAACGGTTAGTCAATTTATTTTTCGAACAACAGCAATAAATCCTGAATGGATATTTGAGAGCGACCTTGGACGAACTATCTGCCCCTCAACTTTCCAATCTCGCTCTATAATTTCTATAGTCTTTACCTGAATGTAATTATGCTTGCCCATCAATTCGTTGATAAAAGTCTGTACCTGAGTTATCTGCGGGCAATAGGCTATTATAGACCCACCCACTCTCAGTGCCTTGTCCGCAGAACTTATTGCCCTCCATGGTTCTGGAAGGTCTAATATTACTAAATTAGCATTCTTTATAGGAAGATTCGAATATGCGTCAGCCTTTTTCACGACAACGTTCTTGAGACCGAAATATTCTATGTTCTTTCTAGTCTGTTCAAGATTCAATTCGTTAATGTCAAATGTGTATACTTTCTTTACATGCCTTGCGATAAAACATGCGCATCCTCCGCTGCCAGAGCCAGTATCAACAACTACACTAGTCTTATCGATGCCTGATTCAGCGAGAATGAAACCTAAATCCTTTAAAGGAATTGTTTGAGCCAGCTTCTTAAGTCCTCTATAAGAATCCATGAATGATGCATTAAGAATATAGAATTCCTTGTCCTTATTGGATTTTATTATGACTCCATCCTTCTGCAAGTCAACCTTCGATATGACTCCTTCAGAGCAATGATAATCCCTCGTTGTATCCTCTATAAAATACTTCTTGCCTTCAGAAATCACAACAGATCTCTTCAAGTCTTCAATATATTCACGCTTCTCTTTTCTAATCAAGACTTTTTTAATCATAAATACACACGTGTGTGTATAAATGTGTATTTGTTTTTAAAGTTTGGTAAAAAGAAAAATAATTTACTTCTTGCCCTTCATTGACAATAGTGTGAATAATCCTAGGAATACTCCAAGTATTACAAATCCCCACGCGATTCCTATCAAATATTGCAATTGGTCGCGAGCAAATATCAGAAACAATATAGACATCGCAAGCAATATACCGCCTAGGACTGCAGCAATACCCACAAACTGTCCGGGATTGTGACAATCCTTATCTACATCCTTATTCTTAGCCATAACTATCACCGATGATAAATTAGTGGACGGATATAAATAGTTTGTCATAGTTGGGTATTAGAATAGAGTATGATAAGCAGAGTTTCGAACGGTTCTGAATTAGAATAAGGATAGGCTAAAGTTTCGAACGGTCCTTTTTAATTTGTCGAACGAAGTGAGACTTTTAAAAAGACCAACCATCGATACCAGAATAGAATTATGAAAAGGATAGGTGGAGTTTCGAACGGTCCTTTTTAATTTGTCGAACGAAGTGAGACTTTTAAAAAGACCAACCATCGATACCAGAATAGAATTATGAAAAGGATAGGTGGAGTTTCGAACGGTTCTTTTTAATTGTTGGGGGTTTAAAAAGAATTATCTTTACCGTTTCGAAACCACCCCACCTAAATGTGAGTTGTGATAATAGTTATGTTAGATTTTCAAAGTTCCCCCGAGCCTTTTTCTTATAATTATCGACGCTTTTGCCGATGTTCTGTTTCTTTACGTCAATCTTATCCGCATTAATCTCAATCTCGCCAATCAAATGCGTATTTTCAGATAATTCCTTGCTTGGAATAGTCTTGAGCAGTATTCCCTCATTCTCTATAACATATAGATAGAATCCTGATCCTTCGTCAAGATTCAATTCATGTCTTACATCCTTGGGGATGACAATTTGTCCTCGCTTGTCGCTTTGGATAATCTTGGCAAATCGCTTCATATCAAACACTCTTTCTCTGAAAATCAGATGCCCCCGCTGATTTCACATAATTTACTAGGTTTTATGGATGTAGTTTCTTATTATATACTGTTTTTTCTTATTATCAGAAGTTATATTTAAATATTTTGCTTATAGTCGCTGATGATAAAATAAGAAGTAGAATCATCGAGTGTAAATTAAAAAGAATCAAAAAGTTTATATATTGCTACTTTATAATAGTTAAATAGGCGATAATATTGAAAAAATACCACATCAACTATAATACTAATCCTGTAAACATTCTAGTAGGCAATCTTCCATCCATACAACGAATTGATGAAGACATCAAATTAAGTGATGAATTAGAAGATATATCTGCAAAAGTAGCTCTCGAATTCCAAAAAGATTTGACTGGAGAACTTGCAAGACCTAACGGCAAGATTCCGGGATGGGATGGCAATTATCTTAGCGCAGGTAAAAAATTCATGGATTATGTAAGAAAAAAAATATTAAGTTTAGATAATGTATTAATTCCTGCTCTAGATATACCGAAAATTGATGCTAGAGTCGTCAAGGTGTCTAAGAATCTTGCATCAGAATATTTTAACATGACAAGAGAAGGAAATCACAGCAATAATCTTATAGCTCCAATGGGATTATATATAGTTCCGATTATAGAAGATAAAACTATTCCTATAATGATGTTTGACAAAAGATCAGATGATGCATTTCTCGACCCTGGAAGACTAAATTCTATGAGTAAAGCATTAGCAGTCGCAAATTCTAATAATTATTTGGAGCCAACATTATTAGAGCTGGAAAAAAAATATGGAATAACAGTATATTCTAATCAAGTAAAGCCTATTGGAATGCTTATTGATAACGTCCATAATATTGCATTGCCTTTAGGATATGCACGTATCCCTATGTCACAGGCAGAAAAATATAATAGACAAATGATTCCTAATGAAAACATCGTTCCTGTAAAGGACTTGAAAGATTTTATTAAAAAAAATCCTATTGAGTCTTGGACAATCACAGGCTTTGCAGCAGCTTTCGCTGCCATGATATATGGACTTAATAATTACGATAAAACGTACAAATTTAATACGCAGGATAGAAACTTAGTCTATAACGCATTTCAGGATGAATTCAATAAACTAAAAGAACATCCTCTTAATGAGAAATCTTCTTTAGATCTGCTTAATCTAAAATATTGATGAATCAGGCTGCAATCCTTTCTCTTGCTTTCACAATTCCTATTGCTAATATTCCTCCTATTATTGCTGTCGATAACTGCAGTACGCCCATTGCTGTAAGGAATATTGCTGGCAATACAGAGAATTGCACCAATATGAATGTTGCGCCGAATAATAATGCCGCTTTCAATACTGATGCAACACCTACACCTAACATATTATTCTTGAACTTCTTCTCTTTCATGTTGAAGTATTTGTATGTATATACATAGAGTGCATTGCCGAGCCATATTAGTGGTATCAGGTAGAGTAAATATATAGTGTATGTTCCGAATATTACTCCTGCAGTCATCACTCCCAAACTTGGCAACAATATTAGTGGCAGCATCTTGTGTCCTTTAATGTATGTCGCGCCAATTATCAGCATTGCATTGACAATCACGCCGACCAATAATTGCGGATGCCCGAGTATGAATGGAAGGAAGAATCCTATTACTGAATATAATATCATCTGCATGTTCTCTTCGACATTCTTTATGTCATAGATGTTATCATAATACATTTTTTTGATGTAAGAATATTCCATTGTGGCACCTCTAAAGAAATTATGAATCAATATATTCGTGTTAGTATTTATAGTTTACTAAAAATCTAAAAAAGAATCAATAATTCTCTATTTATACTTCTGTGGATAATAATGTGTGTGCAGGAGTTCATGCGCTCTTTCGCTTCCGTATTCTCCTAGATATTCCTTGTATAATTCGATGACTGCTGGATTCTTGTGCGACTTTCTTATCTCTTTATGTTCGTCCTCTGCAATCAATGCTCCTACTCTCTTATTCAGGGTCTCTGCATCGCATGGTCTTGGTTGTCCGCCTCCTCCTATGCATCCGCCGTAGCATGCCATTATCTCTATGAATTGGTACTTGCTCGTCCCTGCTTTTATCTCTTCAAGCAATTTTCGCGCTTCGCCTAGCGTATGCACGACTGCTATGTGAACTTCTTTTCCCGCTATCTCTATCGTCGCTTCCTTTAGCGTCTCCATTCCTCTTATCTTTTCATATTCTATATTCTTGAAATTCTTGTGTCCTAGCCAGTCTGCCACAGTTCTTAATGCTGCTTCCATGACTCCGCCCGTGTGTCCGAATATTACTCCTGCGCCTGTGCTCTCTCCAAGAGGATTGTCGAAGTTCGAATCTTCAAGATTCGTAAAATCTATATTCATCTGTTTTATCAATTTCGCAAGTTCGACTGTCGTTAATACATAGTCTGCCTCGTTCTTGAATTCTGGTCGTGATATCTCGAACTTCTTTGCCGTGCATGGCATTATGTCGACAAGGATTATATCTTTTGGATCTGTATTTATCTGTTTTGCATAGTATGTCTTGACTAATGAAGCCATTATCGCCTGCGGACTTCTGCATGTCGACATGTGGTTTAGTTCATCGTAATAGAATTGTTCTGCAAATTTTATCCATGCTGGACAGCATGTTGTTATCATCGGCAGATCTTCAGGTTTTCCTGAATTCAGTCTCTTGATGAATTCTGTTGCTTCCTCGACTATTGTTATGTCCGCTGCAAGGTCCGTATCGAATACTTTGTTGAAGCCGACCATTCGCAGTGCAGTCACCATTTTTCCTGTCACATTGTGTCCCGGTTCCATTCCGAAGCATTCTCCGAGTGTTGCTCTTATGCTTGGCGCTGTCTGCGCTATCAATATTTTTCCTGGAGTATTGAGCGCATCTATGACATGTTGTATGTCTGATTTTTCGCTTAATGCTCCCGTCGGGCATGCTATGACGCATTGTCCGCAATTGACGCATGCGCTCTCTGCCATCGTATGTCCTAATGGCGGAGTCACTAGTGTATTGAATCCTCTGAAATTCTGCTGTATCGCATTTACCGTCTGCACATCGTTGCACATCTTTATGCATCGAGAGCATAGTATGCATCTATTATTGTCCCGCCTTATGGAATGGCTTGATTCATCCACGGGAACAGTCCTTTTTGCGCCGTTGAATCTTGTTTCTTTTATCTGAAAATCAGAAGAATATTTTTGCAAGTCGCAATTCAAGTTCTTTGGACATACTGGACAATTCAAGTCGTGGTTTGCAAGGAGCAGTTCAATATTCATTCTCCTGTATTCAAGAACTTTTGGAGTATGCGTGCTTACTATCATTCCCTCGACAGGTTTTGTACTGCATGATGTCATTATCCTCTTCTTTCCTGCCTGCTCTATTTCTACAATGCATAGCCTGCAATTTGCTGTATGTTCCAATCTATCATGCAGGCATAATCTTGGTATATCGATATTCTGTGTGCTCGCTACATCTATCAAGTAATCGCCCGGACTGCATTCTACTTCCTTGCCGTTTAGAACTATCTTTACTTTCGGCTTCTCTTCCTTTACTTCATGATTTTTTTGATGAGTCATTTTATTGGCATTAATATTAAACAAATTTAATTTACTTTCTGTCTAATTTTATTCATTTCCTTTCTATCGCTTCGAACGCGCACGCATCATAGCACGCGCCGCATCTTACACATATGTCCTGGTTTATTACGTGCTTTTCTTTTAGTCTTCCTGTTATTGCATGTACAGGGCAATGTCTTACACAATTGCCGCATCCAATGCATTTATCCGTTATATTATATTTCAATAGGTTCCTGCATGATTTCGTCGGGCATTCCTTCTTTTCTATGTGCGCCATGTATTCTTCAGGGAATTTTCCTAATGTTGACATTACTGGATTAGGCGCTGCCTGCCCCAAGCCGCATAGGCTGTTCTCTTTTATATATCCTGATAATATCTTTAATAATTCCACATCTTTCTTTGTTCCCATCCCTTTGGTTATCCTATCGAGTATCTCATATAATCTTGTTGTTCCTTCACGACATGGAGTGCATTTGCCGCAGCTTTCAGATTTCGTGAATCCCATAAAGAATTTTGCAAAATCAACGATGCATGCCTTGTCATTTATCGCGACTAGTCCTCCGCTTCCTATTATCGCGCCTACTGAATTGAATGAATCATAATCTACCGGGATGTCAACTTCTTTTGCGCTGATGCATCCTCCTGCTGGTCCGCCTGCCTGTACTGCCTTGAATGTTCCGTCAATAACTCCGCCGCCTATGTCGAATATTACTTCCTTAAGTGATGTTCCCATCGGTATCTCTATGACGCCTGTACGCTTTATCTTTCCTGTCAAACATAGCATTGCTGTTCCCTTGCTTTTTTCTGAACCTATCAATGCAAATTCTTTTGCAGTCATGCTCAGTATATTTGTTACTAGTGATAATGTGCTTACATTGTTTATATTCGTCGGGCAGCCATCTATTCCTTTGTCAGCTGGATATGGCGGCTTGAATGTTGGATTTCCTCGATGTCCCATGATTGAATTCATTAGAGCAGTCTCTTCGCCGCATACGAATGCCCCTGAACCCTTGACTATTGTTATGTTGAAATCCAATCCCTCAATTCCTAGAATATTTTTTCCGAGTAGATTATGTTCCTGCGCAATCTTTATCGCTTTCTCGAGAGTCTCTATTGCAAGTGGATATTCTGCTCTCGTATATATTATGCCGTCGTGGCTTCCTATAGCGTATGCCGCTATCGTCATTCCTTCTATTAATCTGAACGGGTCTGATTCCATCGTCACCCTGTTCATGAATGCTCCAGGATCTCCTTCATCGCCATTGCATATGAGATATTTCTTTCCTTGTTTTGCAGCTATAAGAGACCATTTTGTTCCCGTCGAGAATCCTGCGCCGCCCCGTCCTCTTAATCCTGATGATTTCACTTCTTCAATGACTTCTGCTGGCGTCATCTTCAAAGCATTCAGAAGTCCGCTGTATCCTGAACTTGCGACGTACTGGTGTATATTCAATGGATTTATTATTCCGCTGTTCTGCATCAATAGTCTCTTCTGCTTCTTGTAATAATCTATATCTTCCAAAGAATGTCCCATGAATAATTCCTGACATAAATAATTGTTTTTTATAGAATCGATTAGCATATCGGTTTTTTCTTCAGTCACATGCCCATATATAGACGTGATTCCTGAAATCTTTACCATGACTATTGGTTCAGCATGGCACATTCCTACGCAGCCTACAGAGTCGATGAAGATTTGAAGATTTGCATCCTGAAGTTTTTTTAATGTCTTTCCCGCTCCTGCTGAAAGCCCGCACGTTCCTACACCTACTGTGATCCTGTCATTATCGAGTTCGGCTCTTCCCTTCTGCAAATCCGCTACTTGTGTTATGAATTTCATCTCTTGTTTTTTATAAGTATTTTTTATCTTTCAATTCAATCAATTATTTTTTCTATGTCAATTTGTTTTTCTTATTTCTTTTCTTTCAATTCATCTATTATCTTATCTATCTTTTTCTCTTTGAGTTCGCCG
>Ga0182027_10001314_pt1 | contig 41811 bp, 34 predicted proteins | sample 712E1DmetaG_FD_121300 | JGI IMG/M metagenome (GOLD analysis project Ga0182027, IMG submission 121300) | Permafrost microbial communities from Stordalen Mire, Sweden - 712E1D metaG (Illumina Assembly) | ecosystem: Environmental > Terrestrial > Soil > Wetlands > Permafrost | place: Sweden...
ATTGTTTTCATTGCTTTTTTACTAATTGTATTTATTGTATGTTTCTCTTTTCCATGAATATGGTTCAGGCAATAAAATTAAACTATGAAACTACTTGCCAACCACTATTTTCTTATCTTCCATTGAACGGGGATTGGATATGGCCCCATAGTTTACTCCTGATATTGGCTCTTCCAGAATTGTCTGTTGCAGGGTAGATAGAATGTCCTGGCACAAAAAAAACGCTTTTCGTTTCTGGCCTAATGATATCGTCAGGGATTGCACATTTGTATTCTCACGTGATAATGCGATGATACTCCTTCTGATTTCACTGAACCTGGCCCAGTTCGACAAAGCAATTTCAAGATCTTGATTACCGTGAAATTCCCTGATTGAAGCAAGACTACCAAGATCCTTGCTGACAACATTATCTTCCCTGGTCATCTGTGCCTCCAGCTGATCCATTTTCTTATCGCTTTCTTCTGCAATATGTGGAGCGAGCAAGGTCTCTATATGCAACGCAGCGATCTGGGCGCCGGTAGCAAGCAGAGTCACATTTCTGGACTCCGGGAAGTTGGCACTCTTAGCTACGAGACTGGAAAGGGCTGTATCCATTTCTTTGATTGCATCTGCAGCCGGACCAAAGGCTAAACCATAAGCTTTGATATTGGTATTTCTGATAGCCAGTACTAGCAAAGTGCTGTCGATATGTTGTAAATCAATAAAAGCTTTGTAGAATTGAACCAGCAAGTTTTTTTCATCCTGAGTTCCTCCGCCCGCCAGAAGTTCCTCTAATTTCTTGTGTTGCCACTCCACTTCAGAGGTAGCCGCACTTGCCTGATTAGCAAAAGTCTTCGAGTCCTGGTCAGTTATGGCTAGCACAGAGCTCTTTTCAGCCTCAGAGGCAGATGCCAGATTCAAACGCATCTGAGCCACCATATCCACCCGTTTGGCTTTAAAGGCAAGTTGTTCGACGGATCTCTGCCCTGTCTGGAAATGCAACACTATGAGAATGATCAGGAGTAATATCAACCCCCCGACGACCATCCACAGGAAATCCTTGTTAATAAGCTTTGTTGTCATATTGGCCTCCTTGAAACTAAGCTGCAACTATGAATGTAATCACCTCAAACCAGCTGAAAATCTTAAAACCAGTAAAAGACCAGTTATAGTTGCAAAATTTGTTCGGTACAAAATTGCGATAGCATTTATAATGCTTTTGTAAGGAATATAAGGGAATGTATAAGAAGTTTATAAAGAGATCTACATCTATGGCTATCAAGACTCGTAAGCTTAATCCAAAGACGCGAATGTTTGATCCCGAGAGCTTACTTTGCGATCAGGAATAGAAGTCTATTCGACTCTTATCGGGAAAATGACAATTGGTATTCCGAATTTGAAGAATCTCTTCTGAATAGAAAAAATAGTATGGTTATGCAGGAGTTTTGAGAGGTAAAATGTTTTAGAGAACACCAATTGGCCACCGAAGAAAGCTGCACCCGCCAACCTTGGTCTTATTTTCTTTACAATCCGGTATACCTCGTTCACGGGGTCAGTTCCTATAGTCCACATACTTTTTCCATATAAACCGAATTGATTGGCAATTGCGACATATTTTTGACCATCTTCTTTAACCTGCGTCTTAAAATGTTCGAGTTCCTCTGTCCCTCTGTATATTTTGGAATTGATAACTCCTACTCTGATAAAGACAAAATTTGAATAAACTCCCTTGAAGTTTTCAAGAATCCGGAGAAAAGTATATAATCCAGTTCCACCAAATCCACTGACCAATATTATTGCAGTTTTTCCATCCTTTTTAAAACCTATTTTTTTGGTCACGTTCCCTTCCCACAGATGATGCCCTAAACAATTTTCAATTTCCGCAAAAGCATTTAACCGGACCTTTTGAAGTTTTAAAGCTATTTTAAAATAATGCCGTTTTATATTTATCGCCAGAAGTATAAGCAGACCAGTTATAAGCAGAGTAACCCAGCCACCCTGTCCGAATTTGAGAATAATAACGGAAACAAGTATAAAAGAGGTAAGTACGAGTCCTATACCATTAATTGATAATTTTCTTTTCCAGTGCGCCTGTTTTCCTCTCATCATCCACCAGTGTTTTACCATTCCGACCTGGGAAATGGTAAACGTAATGAACACATTGATACTGTATAGCACGACCAGCAATGCAACCGATCCCTTTGATATTACCATCAGAATAATTGAAGCAATACCCATTAGTAAAACTCCGTTCATTGTTACAAGCCTGTCGCTTAGAGAAGCAAATCTCTTTGGGAACCAGTGATCAATTGCCATATTTGCCATAATTCTGGGACCGTCAATAAATCCGGTCTGGGCAGCTACAAAAAGCAAAGCAGCTTCTGAGATCAAAGTAATCAAAACGAATCCTCTTGACCAGAAAGTTCCCCATCCTGATGTCAGATTTTCAAGAAGAACAGCATTTAAAGTTTTATGAGTATCGAGTTGAACATTGAAAAGCATATAACAGATCATCAATCCCAAAACCATGAATGACAGGGATGTTGCCATTAAAAACATAGTTTTACGGGCGGTGGCAACTTTTGGTTCACGCAAAATGGGCATACCATTACTAACGGCCTCAATTCCAGTATATGTTCCTGCCCCCATACTATAAGCTCTGAGGATTATAAAGAATGTAGCAAAAAAACCAAATTGAGAAACCGTGGAATTAATTGCGTGAGTTGTCTGACTTGCAACGACTGTTAAATTGGAGGATTGAATAAAAATACCATACAAAATAGCAATTACATGGGTGGTAATAAAAACAATAAAAATCGGAGTCAGAGAAAGTACCGATTCTTTTACACCTCTTAAGTTTAACAGGATGAGGAAACTTACTCCCATTAATGCAAAAGGAAGTTTATATATCTGCCATTCTATTGGGAAAAAACTAAAAAAGGCATCAGCACCACTTGATACAGAAAGTGTAATAGTAAGAACGTAATCAATTATCAGGGCGGAACCTGAAATCATTCCGACAGTTGGAGATAATAGCTTACTTCCTACCAGATATCCTCCGCCTCCATGAGGGAAAAGCCTCACAATCTGATTGTAACTCGAGCTGATGATGAAAATGGTAAAAACTGTACCCAGAGCTACAAAAATTGCCAAACTGGGATGACCCTGCAAATTTCTGTACGCTTCTTCAGGGCCATAACATGAAGATGATATTCCATCAGCACCAAGGCCTATCCATGCAAAAAAAGCAACTAAAGTAAGTTTATGAAATATTCCCTTATCCTGAATAGCTTTTGCTTTGCCAATGAATGCGTTTTTTAATTTCCCTGAAAACGAAAAACCTGCAGCTGAACCCTCCATGCTCCTCCTATTTTAAGCCTGATAAAACTTTATTAAACTGGAGATTATTATAAATCCGATCTTGCCTATTATTAAATCGCGCAAATGTAAATAAAAGATTTATATTGAAGGATTAGTTATGTAAAAAATTTATAAAGATTTCATAAAGAGACTCTGGAATTTAGAATGAGGCCGGATACCAGAAAACGTGAATTGCGGATTTATGATTTGGTATTAAAATCCGAACAGCATCATTGTTGGACGAGTATAGCAAGTTCAGCAGATCTCACTTTATGAAATAAATATTTTTATATTTGTTAATCTAACCAATATTTTTTTAAAATGGCTGTCTTTACCCGTACCACTAAAAATCTGATTATAAGGATTGATGAGTTTTTTGATAACATCGATCTTGGAATTCTTGTCTTCCGGGAGGGCATCAAATCATATCTATGCAAGGACATGGAAGCTTTTCAAAGACATCTTCAGAAGGTTGATACACTTGAAAGCAATGCTGATAAGTTACAGCGTGAAATTGGAAACGATATGATTACTCATTCAATTCTGCCTCAGCACAGGGTTGAAGTTACTCAGTTGATTGATGAACTCGATGAGATCATAGACGGTGTAAAAAGTACTCTCCATGAGATTGATATCGAGATTCCTGAAATACCAATAGAACTCAACAATGATATTATCAGACTGGCAGAGGCATCTGCTTGCGCCGCTGAAGAGCTTGTTCCGGCTGCCAGAGCTTATTTCATAGCGCCTTTTACTGTAAGAGAAAAACTTCTGAAAGTCTATTATTTCGAAAGTGAAACAGACAAAATTTCTTATAACCTCAAAAAGAAGATTTTTCACGAATCCAGGGAACTCGACCTTGCTCATAAAGCGCACCTTAGATATATTATCCATCACATCGAAAATATATCTGACCTGGCACAGAAAGCTGCAGATCTTCTTTCGGGAATGGCAATTAAGATTGTAATGTAAAACGACTCATGACTCAGAACGCAAGACACACGGACACAATATAATCAGGGTCCGGAATAATGAGTCAGGTGTCATGAGTCATGTGTCGAAAATATAATAACAGAGTGATTTATTAAATTAGATGATACTTTTCTTTTTAACCAGTGGTTTATTTCTTGGTTGGTCACTCGGAGCAAACGATGCTTCGCATGTATTTGGTGCTGCAGTAGGTTCAAAAATGGTGACATTCAGGAAAGCAGCCATCATAGCGTCACTATTTTTCATTCTCGGAGCTGTTCTGCAAGGATCAGGCACATCACAGACACTCGGTAAACTGGGCGCAGTCAATGCAATCGGTGGTTCATTTACACTTTCCCTTGCAGCTGCCATTACTATTTATATGATGACAAAATTTGCGCTACCGATTTCTACAACGCAGGCAATTGTAGGAGCTATAATTGGTTGGAACTTCTTCACAGGGAATCATACCGACAGCAGTACTTTAACCAAGATAGTGGCATCATGGATTGCAGGCCCGATAATCGGTGGTGTTTTTGCCATCCTCTTATTTATGATTGTTAAAAAGTTTAAAAGATCCGTAAAAATTCATCTGATAAGATTTGAATCTTATATCAGGGCAGGGCTCCTCATAGTAGGAGCGTTCGGATCATACAGTCTGGGAGCAAACAACATCGCAAATGTTATGGGTGTTTTTCTGCCAGCATTTAATCTCAATAACCTCAATCTCGGAATTATTGTACTGAATTCAAATCAGCAGTTATTCCTGCTTGGCGGACTTGCTATTGCGACTGGTATAATCACCTATTCATGGAAAGTAATGGATACTATTGGCAGCAATATTTTAGAGCTCTCCTCTGAAGCAGCAATGATTGTCGTTCTTGCTCAGTCGCTCGTTTTATTCATTTTTTCTTCAACCGCATTGTCGCATTTTTTTGTGAAAATGGGGCTTCCTCCAATTCCGATGGTACCTGTATCAAGTTCCCAGGTTGTTGTTGGTTGTATACTCGGAATTGGTTTGTATAAAGGTGCAAGGAACATCAATTTTAAGATAATCGGGGAGATAGCATTCGGATGGGTGGCAACACCGGTTATTTCTGGCGTACTCACATTCTTCCTGCTGTTTTTTATGAAAAATATATTTAATATTAATGTAGGTCAAAAGAATGCTGTTACGGGAGTTCCTGATGTTGTCCATGCAAATCAGGTTCTAACCAGTACCGAAACTGATGTATCCGGAATTATTAAGTACCTTCTTCTTGGAATTATGGCGGCCGGTATTGTGGCTTTGATATATTTCTACCTGTTGGAAAGAAATAAAAAAAGAGAGCTCAATAAATCAGAAGAAAGATTCTGGAAAAACCTGAAATGACAATCTCTTCAAAACAACAGGTCTAAAGAAAAGAATATTTCTTCCCGTATTTCATCATCTGACCCAGATAATCATCGACATATACAACTTTTACATCTGTCATTTCACCTTTATCATCGTAAACAGGAGTAAGTTCAGGATTAACAAAGCCGGTATATGGCGCTAAATTAAGTTTTGAATATCTATCTATAATTTCAGTATGCAAAGAGATATCAACTTTTACTCCGAAATTCTCAATCAGTTTTTTTCCTGCTTCAAAATCACCTTCAGATTTAATTTGCTGTATCTCTTTAAGAAGTTCTCCGAATAAGGTTTGCAGCTTTCTATAATCGTTTATCCTGACGAAGCTTTTATCCTTCACTTTAAACATTTCAATTACATTGCCAGCTCTTCCTTTTTCAAAAGTCCAGTGTGCAATTGCTGATCGTCCACGCATATGAGCTTCCTCAACTTCCTTCCCGGGCTTAATCCTGACAAGCTGCGTCATAATGCCGTTACGAATATAGTTATCATATTCAGCTTTTACAGCTTCTATATCAGACAGAAGGCCAAGTTCAAGGATTTTCTTGTCCATCATGAAATAAAGAGCAAAAAGATCTGCCCTGGCTTCCTCAAGCGTAGATGAATAATTTTTCAAAGCATTCGGATCGGTCCCTTCAGCAAGCTTACCGCTGGCGTGACCAACACATTCATGAAGATCAGTATGAAGAGCATCGGCACTACTCCCAAACTTTTTAGCTCTTTTGATCTCTTCCATGCTACTTACAAATTCTTCAAGAAAACCGCTTCCCTTTGAAACTTCATCATAAGCGCTGGTAATATTAGCGAGTGAAACAGACTTGGAACCAACCTCCTTTCTTATCCAGTCAGAGTTCGGAAGATTGATACCCAATGGTGAAACTGGATAGCAGTCTCCTCCAAGCATAGCGATATTGATCACCTTCGCAGCGATACCTGTCACCTTTTCCTTCTTATATTTTTGCTGGATCGGGGAATTATCCTCAAACCACTGAGCATTGACACTTATAATATCCATACGCCTGGTAGCCTCATTATCCTTGTAATTGACAATGGCTTCCCATGTTGCTTTCATCCCGAGAGGATCCCCGTATGTTTCAATAAAACCATTATTATAATCCACAACAGGCTCGGTATCAGTGGCCCAGACTATGTTAAAATCATCCCACGTCTTAAGATCACCAGAGGTGTAAAAGTCTATAAGCAGGCCGATCTCTTGTCTTTGCATATCAGTTTCTGCATATGTCTTTGCTTTTTCAAGATTGACAATAATCTGATCTATTGCCTTTCCATATAGTCCACCCGATTTATATATTTCTTCAATAATTTCTTCATCTCTTTTTACAACTTTCGAGTTCAGTCCGATAGAGATTGGATGTGGATCTTTTGGGCTGGTTTTATCTGAATAAAAAGCTTCAACTTCTTTCTGATTCACACCCTCATACATATTTGTTGCTGATTGGGCTATCATATCGATTCCACCTTTAAGCTCTACCTTCTTTGAATAGAGATTTTCATTAAAAATTATCGGAGAAAGAAGTGAAATGAGTTTTTCTTTTGTTTCACTTTTATCTAGTGGAAGAAGAACCGTATCAGTATCCTGGATTAGTTCTTTAAAAAATGCTTCTGTGAATCCGGGTCTGAATTTGTCACTTGAGTAATGATGATGTATCCCATTTGCAAAAAAAACTCTTTTAGCGTAAAGCAGAAATGCCTTGTAATCTGGCGATTCCAGATCACCGGAATAACTATTAATAATGGATTCAATCGTTTTACGGATCTTCAGATTATACTTAAAATTCTGAGCCCAGAAGATGTCACGACCACAGAGGGCAGCTTCACCCAGATAAAAGATAAGCTTCTTTTGTTGAAATGAAAGAAGATCAAATCCCGGAAGCTTATATTTTAGAACCCGGATATCTTCAAACTGATCGACAAAATATTTGAAATTGTCCTTGATTTCTTCTGCAGGTTCCTTCATTTATTTACTGACACGATAGTTAGAATTATTATAAAAATCTGTATGACAAGTATAATAATTTTCTTCATTACTGGCTGATATGTTGAATAATAAGTCACTAATATATCAAAAAACAAAATAATCTTATGTAATTTTCGGCAGATAAAATTTGCAGCTTCTGGTATTTAACTATTTAATATACAACGACATTAACATGAGTAATATTATTGAAGAAATCAGGAAAGATCTGATCAGAAACTCAGATGAAAAGACAAGAGAAAGCGGAGTAACCTTTTTTAAGGAACAGGTCAGAGTGTACGGTGTAAAAGCTGCCTCGACCCACAAAATCAGCAAAGATCATTTCAGCAAACTGACTGATAAAAGCAAAGATGCGGTTTTCAGGTTATGTGAAGAACTCTGGCAGTCAGGTTTTATGGAGGAATGTATTATTGCCTGTAACTGGTCCTATTCTGTTAATAAACAATATATTATCAGCGATTTTAAAGTTTTTGAAAAGTGGGTAGATAAATATATTACCAATTGGGCAGCCTGTGATACTCTTTGTAATCATTCCGTTGGAAGTTTTATTGAAAAGTATCCATCATGCCTGACCGAGCTTAAAACATGGGCCAGGTCTGAAAACAGATGGATGCGTCGTGCTTCAGCTGTTACACTTATTATTCCGGCAAGACACGGAAAGTTTCTGAAAGAGATTTTTGAATTAGCAGATATTTTGCTGACTGACAAGGATGATATGGTGCAGAAGGGTTATGGATGGATGCTGAAAGCTGCCAGTGAAGCCCATCAGGATCAGGTATTTGAATATGTTATGAATAAAAAAGATATTATGCCCAGGACAGCTCTCAGGTATGCTATTGAAAAAATGCCGTCAGATCTCCGGCTTAAAGCTATGGACAAAACCGGGAAGGTTTAATAAGCGATAATGGTCTTGAATTTAGTCTATAAATAATAAATGTCAAAAATACATTTAATCGGTAATACTTATTATTTTCAAGACTATAAGCGACATTTAAGCAATGATAAAATGCTGAAAAATCTTTTCGGAAAATAGCTGAAATAAATCGAAATTGTCAGTTCATATTATTTAACTTTGTTCTGAAAAATAATTATTATGAGAGCTATCCTTTTCTGTCTTTTTCTTATTGTCATACCGGAAATTATCTCGGCACAGGACCGTATAACAGGAAGGGAATTTGCAACCCGTTCCGAGGTTATTGCAAGAAATGGAATGGCCGCTACCAGCCAGCCATTGGCAACTCAGGTAGCTCTTGATATCCTTAAAAAAGGAGGTAATGCAATTGATGCCGCTATAGCTGCCAATGCTGTTCTGGGTGTTGTCGAGCCGACAGGTTGCGGAATTGGCGGGGATCTTTTTGCCTTAATCTGGAGTGCTGACAGGGGCAAATTGTATGGTCTCAACGCAAGTGGAAGATCACCGAGATCGCTTAAGCTTGAATATTTTAAGGAGAATAAAATTGATAAAATACCCTCATATGGGCCATTGTCCGTTTCAGTCCCGGGGTGTGTCGATGGCTGGTTTGAAATGCACGATATGCTTGGGAAACTTCCCTTGAAAGATATTCTTCAGCCTGCAATTAATTATGCCAGGGATGGATTCCCTGTCACCGAAGTTATTGCATTTTATCTTCAGAAAGGAACAGAATTACTGAAAGATTATCCAAATATAAAGGACATTTATATGCCGGGCGGAAAGGCTCCTGCAAAAGGTCAGGTTTTCCGCAATCCTTACCTGGCAAATACACTTGAAAAAATAGTCAAAGGTGGTCGCAATGAGTTTTACAGAGGAACTATTGCAAGAGCTATTGATGCCTTCATGAAGCAGAATGGAGGCTTTCTGACATATGATGATCTTGCACGTCATCATTCGGAATGGGTAGAGCCGGTGAGTACAAACTACCGCGGTTACGACGTATGGGAGCTTCCGCCCAACGGGCAAGGAATAGCGGCACTTCAGATTCTCAACATTCTGGAGGGTTATGATATTGCTTCAATGGGATTTGGTTCAGCTGATTATATCCATATTTTCACTGAAGCTAAGAAACTTGCATTTGAAGACAGGGCAAAATATTTTGCAGATCCTTCATTTAGTGCTGCACCAATAAGCCAGTTAATATCAAAGAAATATGCCGCTGAAAGGCGAAAACTGATTGACAGGAATATCGCTGCCAAAGTATTTCCTTCAGGTAAGGCTGAAGCAGGAAATACAGTTTATCTTACTGTTGCTGACAAGTATGGAAATATGGTTTCGCTGATCCAGAGCAATTATCGTGGTATGGGCTCAGGAATGTGTCCTTCCGGTCTCGGTTTTATTCTTCAGGACCGCGGTGAGATGTTTACGCTTGAGGAAGGACATAATAATGTTTATGCACCCGGAAAAAGGCCATTTCACACAATAATACCAGCTTTTATAACTAAAAATGGTGAGCCCTGGATAAGCTTTGGTGTTATGGGTGGGGATATGCAGCCGCAGGGCCATGCCCAGATTGTTATAAACCTGATTGATTTCAAAATGAACCTGCAGGAAGCCGGAGATGCTCCGAGAATGCATCATGTAGGGTCATCAGAGCCAACTGGGGAGCAGATGACAGACGGAGGTATTCTTTATCTCGAAAACGGCTTCCGGTGGGAAGTAATTCAAAAGCTTCTAAGCATGGGCCATGCTATTCAATGGGATCTTGGAGGTTATGGAGGATATCAGGCAATAATGTGGGATAATAAGAACAAGGTTTGGTTTGGAGCTTCAGAATCAAGGAAGGACGGACAGGCGGCAGGATATTAAAGACAAAAGACAAAAGTATAAAGATAAAAGTAAAGGTATGCCATGCGCATCTTGGAATAACGACTTAAAGACGAAATATATTGCGTCTCATTATAATCAAAAAACATATTCTATGAAAAAAAATCTTCTGACCCTTTTCTTAATCAGCTTATTGATAATCAGCATGATATCCTGCAAGCCAAAAGCAGCACCTCAGAAAGACTTCACAAAAGAATCAAGAGAGAATTATGAAGCCCGGATGAAGTGGTGGCACGATGCCCGATTTGGAATGTTCATTCATTGGGGGATTTATTCAGTTCCAGCCGGAAAGTACAATGGGGAAGAAATTAAAGGAATCGGCGAATGGATTATGAATACTGCTAAAATTCCTATCCCTGAATACGAAAAATTTGGCAAACAGTTTAACCCTGTCAAATTTGACGCAGCTGAATGGGTCAGAATCGCAAAAGATGCAGGTATGAAGTATATTGTAATTACCTCCAAGCATCATGATGGCTTCAGTATGTGGGGTTCCAAAGTTTCCAAATATAATATAGTAGATTTTGCGCCATATGGGAAAGATCCCCTGAAGATGCTTTCCGATGAATGTGCCAGACAGGGTATCACTCTTTGCTTCTATCATTCAATCATGGATTGGCATAATCCGGATGCAAATTCTGTAAACTGGGCAACATACCGTGAAAAATATCTCAAACAACAGCTTAAAGAACTGCTAACCAGTTATGGAAAGCTTGGTGTTCTGTGGTTTGATGGAGAATGGATAAAAGAATGGACCGAAGATCAGGGCAAAGATCTTTATAACTTTGTAAGGAGTCTTCAACCGCAAATCATCATAAATAACAGAGTAGGCAAAGGTCGCCAGGGAATGCAGGGTATGAGTAGCGATACAAGTTTTGTGGGTGATTTCGGGACACCGGAGCAGGAGATCCTTTCAACCTCATCAACAATGGCATGGGAATCCTGTATGACAATGAACGATACCTGGGGTTTTAAAACTAACGATACCAACTGGAAATCGCCGGAGACACTTATCAGAAACCTGGTGGACATCGTTTCAAAAGGTGGAAACTTCCTGCTGAATGTGGGTCCGACTTCAGAGGGTCTTATCCCCGCTCCCAGTGTTGAAAGATTGAAAGAGATAGGTGACTGGATAAGAATTAACGGAGAGGCAATATATGGTGTAAAACAGCTCAGAAATTATAAAGAGGGTGATAATCTGAGATATACAACTTCACCTGATGGGAAAACTATAAACACATTCCTAATGAACTGGCCTGGTAAACAGCTAATTATTAAGCAGATAAAACCAGCTGATGGTTCAAAAATAGAGATGAACGGATTTGATAATGATCTGAAATGGAAATATGATGCAAAAAAGGGACTTATTGTTGATTTACCGGATCAGTCAAAAATGTCTTGCAAATATGTATGGGTGTTGAAGATTGAAGGGACGGAAAGATAATCGGAACAAAATTTAGTGCTTGGTCCTCGATCGAGCACCAAGCACCAAGCACCCTTCAACTACTTCATTATCAATTGTTTTATTGGGTCAGACTCCTTTTAAATCAAGCACTTTAGTAGTTCCTCCGGTTTCTAGATTGATCTGGTGTGGCTTATTAGTCTTCCATGACCCACATGTAAAGTCGGGCACATCAATTGACTGAGACCTGTTTGCAACCGACCATTCGCTAAGTGGGGCAATGGAACTCCAGAGAGCTCCGTCATAAACATTTTCATCAAGAGGAAGTCCATTTCTGAGACAATCCATCAATCGCCAGTCCATAATAAAATCCATGCCACCATGTCCACCTACTTTCTTAGCCATCTCTCCTACTCTTTTTACTATTTCAGGCGTATACTTGTCCCATATGGTTTTCATTTCATCATCTTTAGCCCATTCTTCCCCCAATGCAATCCTCAGATCTGGATATTTGCGAACCATACCTTTTGTTCCTTTTACAAGGTGGATTCTTGAATATGGATGGATTGATGAAACATCGTGCTGGATCATTATAGTTTTGCCAAGAGCAGTTTTAACTATAGAAGTGTTCATGTTACCCCTGAAATGCGAGTCTTTCCATTGTGTATAGAATGAATCCTGCAAAACCAGCTCCTTCTCTTTAGGCCCCATTGTAAAATCTATTGTGGATACTGAGGTCATATAATCCATTTTATCCCCACGGTTAATATTAAGCGCCTGGCATACAGGGCCTAATCCATGTGTGGGATAAAGATTTCCGTTACGGGAAGCATTTTCCTTCAGACGCCACATATCTGTGTAAGCACCGTCTACCTGCTTATCATCCTGCGGTTTCTTGAAATTGTATCCCATAAGATTATGGATATAAGCACCTTCACCATGAATGATCTCACCGAATAATCCTTGCCGGGCCATATTCAAAGTCAATAACTCAAAGAAATCATAGCAGCAATTCTCGAGCATCATGCAATGTTTCTTGGTTCTTTCAGAAGTTTCTACCAATTGCCATGCTTCATCTATTGTTCTTGCAATAGGCACTTCACATGCAATATGTTTCCCATGCTCCATAGCATAAACTGAAATTGGTGTATGCAATATCCATGGCGTACATGTGTAAATAAGGTCAAGATCAGGAAGTTCCACAAGCTTTTTCCAGATGTTTTCATCACCAAAAAACTCCTTTGCAGCTGGTCTGCCTATTTTGTTCAGATATTTCTGTGATTCTTTAACTGCTACCTCTCTTTTATCACCTAAAGCTTTTATTTCAACACCATCAATATATGACAATCTCTGCACAGCATCACTGCCACGGTCACCCAGACCGATAATTCCAATTCGTACTACAGGAATAGCCGGTGCCGCATAACCGCACATATTAAACCGTTGTGTATGAGACTTTTTTACTGAGTCCTGAATCTTCTGAAGTTTTGATTCAGCTTCCTGTGGTTTGAAGCCAGTCAAGGTTCCGCCTGCCATAGCGCCTGCACCCGCTAAAGTTGCAGTTTTTAAGAAATTACGCCGATTACTTTTCATTATGAGGTAGTCTTAAGGTTTTTAATATGCAATAAATATTACTGCAAATTAGTACATTATTTAAATATTAAACAATGTAAAATGAGAAAATCTCTGCCTGATTCTGTGTGGAGCTATATCACTTTATGAAAGTTCATCATTCCATTACGCAAATGGCCACCAGGAAGTTTCGGCGGGTCAAAGAATAAACTTCATAATCCTTCAAAAACCGATCTGTACAATTCTAGCACTTTTATTGATTCTTGTTTCCAGTTTATTGATTCAGAGGCAATAACAGCATTCTTTTTTAATTCTGAAAGAAAGCCAGGACTATCAGCCAATTTCTGAATTGCTTTTGCAATTTCAACGGGAGATACTTCTCCTACAATAATTCCGCAATTATTGTCTCTGACTATTTTACTGACTTCCGGCAGATCAGATGTAATTACTGGAATGCCTGCCGCAATATAGTCGAAGAGTTTATTTGGAAGGCTGAACCTGTAGTTTATGTTAGTCGCCTTATCAAGACTCAATCCTGCATCTGCTGCTTTGGTATATCTGATCATTTCTTCCCAAGGCATTTTTGGAAAAAACTTAACTTTCTCGGAAATTTTAAGCCTGATCACATTCTCTTTTAGAACCGGGAGAATGTCTCCTTCACCCACAATCAAAAGAGTTGCGTTTTCCAACATTGAGAATGCTTCAATTAGCTCTTCACCACCTCTGTCGACATTGATTCCTGTGCCTTGCAGAATCAATGTTAAATGATCTTTGCTGACCTTAAGCTCTTTACGTGAGAAAGGAATAATATGCCTGGAAGACCTGGAACAATTTCTTACAGTAATCGGTCTGATTCCATATTCTCTTTCATATTGAATTGAAATAGAATCACTTACGGTCATGACATTACTAAGATGAGGAAAGATTGATTTTTCAATGGTTTTCCATACCAGTTTCACAAATGGACGTTCCTGAATTTCAGGAACACCTGTGAAATACTCATGTGAATCATAGACCAATGGTAACCTCTTTATCTTTGAAACCATATAATTTGGCAGCAGTGTATCGAGATCGTTGGCGACAAGAATATCGTATTTATTAAGAACAAGATGTATTAAAAGCCTGATATTATAGAATTTATAAAACAAAAATCCTTTTCTGAAGATCATTCTGAATCGTATTGTTCTAAAAGGCACTGAACCTGAATCACAACATTTTCCGGATTTTCTTCCAATTATAGTTATAGCACAATCCAGACTTTTTACAGTTTCTGCAATTCTTAGCACTCGCTGATCATTGCAGATACAGTTTGTTACAGAGAACGCCACCTTCTTTATTTTCTTATCATAAGACATAGGTACAAAAGTAATTAATCTGTGTGAGAGGGAGAAGTGGTAATGATGTGATGGTGAGATTTTTTGTATTTTTGCATCAAATTGAAATACAAAAATGATTCTCAGAAACATCTCGCTTAAAAAATATAACACTTTTGGTCTTGATTATAATGCAGATTGCTTCATTTCGATAAAATCAGAAGATGAAGCAATATCAATTCTTAAAGAAAGTGAATTATTAAAAAAACCTTTATTTGTCTTAGGTGGAGGCAGCAATCTTTTATTTACCAGTGATTTTCATGGGACACTGATTCATCCAGAAATAGAAGGGATTAAAATTCTGGAGCAAAAACCAGATTATGTAATTGTGTCCTGTGGTGCAGGTGTCATCTGGGATGAATTTGTTAAATGGGTTGTTAGCCAGGGATATGGCGGTCTGGAGAATCTTTCCTTGATTCCGGGTACTGTAGGAGCTACTCCGGTTCAGAATATCGGAGCTTATGGTGTTGAAGTCAGTGATACTATTGATAAAGTTCGGGCTATATCTTTGACTGATGGATCCATCAAGGAATTCAATAATGAAGAGTGCATTTTTAGTTACAGGGATAGTATCTTCAAGAAGAAATTGAAAGGAAAGTACTTTATAACAAATGTCTGTTTCAGACTAATGATCCATCCTTTAATGAATACAGCTTATGGTTCACTTATAGAGGAGACTGAAAAACTCGGCTCCATTTCGCTTTATACTGTAAGACAGGCAGTTATCAATATAAGAACGGCTAAATTACCAGATCCTGTTCAGATTGGTAATGCAGGAAGCTTTTTCAAAAACCCTGTTGTAAGTGAGTCCTTTTCAGATGGACTAAGAAAGAAGTATCCTAAGATACCATGTTATAATGAACCTTCTGGTGATACCAAAATCGCAGCAGGCTGGCTGATTGAACAATGTGGCTGGAAGGGTAAAAAAAGAGGAGATGCCGGTGTTCATGAGAAACAGGCCCTGGTGCTTATTAATTATGGGAAAGCATCGGGTAAAGATATTGTGGAACTTTCTGAAGAGATAGAAAGATCTGTCTACGAAAAATTCGGGATTAAGCTTGAACGTGAAGTTGAAGTAATCTGAGCTATTTGAATATCTTTCGTTTGTCAAGCTCTTTTTGATATAAAGCAGCAAACTTATTATGCTCAGCCAGAGTTTTTGAGAAATTATGATACCCTGAAAAATCAGCTTTGGCAACAAAAAAAAGATAATCGTGTTTTTCAGAATTCAAAACTGCATCCAGACCCTCAATCGATGGCAGACCTATGGGTCCTGGAGGAAAACCGTTGTGAGTGTAGGTATTATACGGAGAGTCGACCAAAAGATGTTTGTTCAGAATTCTGGTTATTGTAAAATCATTTAAGGCGAACTTGATTGTCGGACAAGCCTGAAGGGGTATTCCTTTTTTTAGCCTGTTCAGGTACACTCCTGCGATACGCGGTTTTTCATCAGCTTTGGCAACTTCATCATCAATAATTGAAGCCAGAATTGCAACTTCAGTAGGTGTAAGATTCTTTTCACGGGCTATCGCAATCCTTTCTTCATTCCAGAACTTCCTGTACTCTTTCAGCATTCTGACATAAAATCCTTCAGCAGAAGTATTCCAGTAAAGCTCATAGGTATTGGGAATGAAAACGGATATGATTGTCTGGCTTGTAAATGAATCAGCTTTGTAATTATCAGAATTATTTAAAAAAGCAATTATATGAGCAGAATCCGCTTCAATCTGGTTGCCAATTTTCCCGGCAAGTTCATTAAGGGTCCTTATATTATTAAATGTGACTTTTACCGGAGTCTGATTTCCTGATCTAAGCATATTAATCAGCTTCAAGTAGCTCATATTCCATTTAATAACATATCTGCCGGGTTTTATATCAGATGGATATTTTTTCTTTTTTGCAATCCATTTAAAAAGTCCGGGATTCTCAATTGAAACCTTGGAATTTATTGAGTCAAAGACCTGTTCAAAAGTCGATCCTGAAGGAATGAAAATAGATAAGTTGCTGCTTCCTGTTTTGATATTTGACCCGTATATTGCTCTTAAAAACAGTACTACACAGATAATTACGATAAATACAAATAATAACAACAAATATAATATCCCTTTTCTTTTCATATTCTTGAACTTAAGTGCAAATTTAGGCATATAGTCCGGAAGAACAAAAAATAGCTGAGAGCATTTTCTTCTGAATCCCCGGCCTTTTTCAAATGGGAATTTTATTTTTTCACTATCTCCCGTTTAAACTTCTTCAACTGTTCAACTTTTGACTTTTCCTTTTATCTTTACTTTTGTAATAAAATGATCTCAGAAAATTAACTAATCAGTATGAAAATGTCGGTTTCAACAATTTTGATTCTTCTGGTTATCGGAATTATAACCGGGGTAATGGCTGGTATGCTTGGGATTGGTGGTGGATTGGTGGTAATTCCGGCACTTGTTATATTTATGGGTATGAGTCAGCAGACAGCACAGGGGACAAGTCTTGCCATGATGCTTCCTCCTATCGGCATATTAGCTGCATACAACTATTACAAAGCAGGCCATGTTGATATTAAGATTGCAATCATGCTAGCAATCACATTTATTGCCGGTTCATATTTTGGATCTAAACTGGCAATAAAACTTCCCCAGGAGCTGATGAAAAAAATCTTTGGGATTTTCCTCCTTCTTGTTGCCATAAAAATGCTTTTCTGGAAATAAATAAAAAATTGTTTTATCTTTACACTTAGTTGATAATCAGTGTAACAATGCATTTTAAAAAAACAGGTTGGATTTACATTCCGGTCTCAATCTGGGGATGGATAGTAACAGTTATCTATTTAGCTATTTCAATTTATACTCTGATCTCTATAGGCCAGAATTACAATTCTTTGAGAAATTCTCTTATCCGTTTCTTTCCCTATCTGATAAGCTTTTCTGTCGTTTTTTTCTGGATAGCAGGAAATACAAGCGACAATGACCCTGGAAAAAAGTAAGCAATTGTATAAGAAATTCACAATAATTCAAGCAAGGGTTTCCCTTTTTTTATCATCACAACCTCACACAGGACTAATTTAGTTTCAAGGGGTGCTGATGTCTCAATGTAATGAGTAAAGCTATATTCATCCACAAGTTTGATTATATATAACTGGTTGACTGGATTTTCAATAAATCCTTTCACCTCCATTATGATTTCGGATCCAATTTTATAAAATGGGTTATCCGGCTCTATAATTTTTTCTCCGTTTTTTTTGTGTTTGACTATCCTTCCACGGAATCGAGTTCCAATATCGAAACCATAATTTTTATAGTATCCTATCGATAATGTATGATGTTTGCCAAATGGATCTTTTATAACATAATAATCCTTATTATCCATTCCTTTTGCAATTCTTTCGATCACAAATTCATAATAAGATCCAGTTTTCAGTGCCATTTCACTTTTTCCGCTGGAAGCTGAAACCAGGTGTATTTTACCTTTTGTGATTCTTTCGACTTTGAGGTTTAATCTGGATCCTTTGACCGGACAGACTTTGGTGTCATCATAACGGATAGAAATCTTATTGCCAGATTTATCAAGTACTATAATTACCTTATGATTAATACCTGAGTTATCCATTCTTTCTGCTATTCCGTCGACAATGAAGTAATAAGATTTTCCTTCTCTATACCAAGGGTTTTGGGGCTCAAGAAACACTTCTCCCTTACAATTTATTTTGTCAATTCTGCATTTAACTTCAGTGCCGATAGGAATTTGATAATGCGAATATCTTTTGTAAGGAAGGAGGTATTTTTTTGAATCTGGTCCTTTCAACATAAAATGCCGTGAGTTATCAGGTAAAGTTAATTCCCTTTCAACCAAAAACTTATATTCTTGTCCTTCCCTGAGTTTCGGCATTTCTAAAAGGTGAATTAATAAAGAGGACCAAGAATCCGTGAAAGTGATTCTTTGTACTTTGCAATCCTTTTCCTTTTTGACCAATCAACGGGATCAACCCTTGTACTGTCAGCTTTATCGTTGCAGAAAACCGTCAATAACCTTGCTGCAAAAGACTCATTGTAGATAAGAGCTGCGACTTCAAAATTGAGGTCAAAGCTTCTCATATCAACATTAGCTGATCCCACGGACGCAAAAACATTATCCACAAGAATGTATTTTGAATGGTTAAATCCCTTGTCATAAAGGAAGATCTTTATCCCAGCTTCCATAAGTTCATCAATATATGATCTTGAATTCCAATAAGATACTACTGAATCGGATTTATTTGGCAGAATCATCTGTACATCTACACCGCTCAGTGATGCTGTCTTCATTGCATTCAAGATACTCTCATCAGGGGAAAAATATGGTGTCGAAATATATATTGATTTTCTTGCAGTTGCAATAGCTGAAAAATAGACCTGCATAATATTAGCCCAGTCGGAATCGGGTCCGCTTGAAGCCATCTGAATCCAGCATCTGTCAGGAACTTTCTCAAAATCAAAATGACCTGGTTCATCAGAAAGGAGTATATCGCTAACGAAATACCAGTCGACCATAAAAACGCTGTTTAATGTAGCAACTGCTTCGCCCCTTATCACAAGGTGAGTATCTCGCCAGTCGCCTATTCCTTTCATTCCATAAAGATATTTATCTGCAATATTAAGTCCACCGACATATCCTTTTATACCATCGACCACCAATATTTTTCTATGGTTTCTGAAATTGATTTTATTAGTAAGCCATGGAAACCGTACCGGCATAAACGGGAAAATCTCAATACCATTATCCTTCATCTTCCTGATAATATCATTCTTCAAACTCCAGCTTCCCACATCATCGTAGATAATTCTCACTTTTACACCTTCTTTAGCCTTAACTATTAAAGCCTCGCAAAAAGTCGTACCTAAAACATCGGATTCAAATCTGTAGAATTCCATATTTACATAGCTTTTTGCTCCGCTTATTGCCTCAATCATAGCAGGGAATGTACTGGTCCCGTCAATCAAGAGCTCGATTTTATTGAATTCAGTAAGAGCCGATTTATTATTGTTGAGCATCAGTTTCATCAGATGAACTTTATCGCGGATCGCTTCACTCTCCAGTTCCATCCGTTCAGGAAGCGAATTTACCTGCACCGCTGCATAATTAGTCAGTTGCTCAAGGTCAAGGATATTCTTTTTTGAAAAGATCTTCTGTTTCCTGTAATTCTGCCCGAAAAATATGTAAAAGAATATTCCAAGGAAAGGAACCAGCAGAACTACCATAACCCAGGAGAGAGTTTTGACCGGGGACCTGTTTTCAAAGACAATCATCAAACATATAGAAAGGATTGTAAGCAGGTAAAGCACTGATAAAATCCCCGGGATTCCAGTAAAACCTATCTCAGCTAATCCTTTCATTTCTATTAGGAATAATGGTATTGTAAAAATAAAAAAACTCTCCGGATAAGGGAGAGTCTTTCCATATAATAATCAAGATCTTCTAGAACATCAGACCTAACGCAAATAGGACAGAAGGTTGACGACTATCAAGTTTTAAAGTCTGGCTGCCTACTGTAATGGAGTTTCCGAATTTACCGCTCAGGTTTCCTTCATACCTGACATCAAAGGTAAGTTTCTTGAAAAGATCAAATCCGGCACCTGCCTGGTAACCAAAAGTTGCTCCTTTGTACATATTATTGAAGTTAGGGTCATTAATAAGAGCTTTTGGTGAACCTATTGGTACTGTAGCATCAGGTCCGGCATTAAGTCTTATCGGGCCAAATTTAATACCCAACAGTACCGGCACATCAAGCCTGTTAAACGTCTGTTTCATCAGAGCTGTAGGGTTAGAGCCCTGAGTTACATTATAATCATAGGTATTAGAAGCCAGTACTGCTTCAGGCTGCAAATATATGCCCAACAGCGAGAGACGCAAAAAAATACCCCCATAATAACCATATGATGCTGTTTTAAGAGCATCGATGGTATTTGTTCCAGATGAAACATTGTAGGTTGGTACAGTTGTTGTACCTATTCCTACTTTGAGACCGAATTTTATCTGCGAAAATGCAGGAATGGCTATAAATGTTGCTAAAACAATAAATAATAATTTTTTCATCATTTTCAATTTTAAATTTTCAAAAAGAAATTTGATAACATCTATATAACGCGTAAAACAGCCTAAAGGTTGCATAAGATGACAATTAAAATAGGTAACATCTTTTGATGTCATCTGATAATAACCTATCCATTAATCAAATCTATGAAATATAACATTTTTCATAGTTACATTTTAACCTGAGAATTCTAAACTTTCCAATCAAAGACAGTACTCCTTATTTATAAGCTGGAATTCTTAATAAGAAATATTAGAATTGAAATCTAATGCTGGCATGAAATTTGAATTACAAGATCAAATATTATCATCATGAAAAAGATTGTATTTCTTCTTTTGGCAGTTTTTCTTTTTTCAGCATGTTCATCAACAAAAGAATTAAGCAGTAACAGGGCTGAAAACAGAAAATTTAAAAAACTTGCAGAACAGGCTGAAATAAAAAAAGCAGTCGAATCAAGAAGGTTTATTATAAAGGTTAACCGTCTCTATTCGACCGGAGGTGGAAGATGGGAACTTGTTCCAACCAGTAATTTTGTTATAATTAATGGTGAAATAGCCTCAATCAGTTTGGGTTATATGGGTAGATCATTTGGTATCCGACCAATTACAGGAATTAATCTTAATGGTCGCACGCTTAGCTATAAAATGGAAAGTAATGAAACAAAAGGAATATATAAAATTGAAATGGCTGTAAAAGCAGGATCAGAAAAATTTGATGTTTTTCTTAGCATTGGGACCAATGGGGACTGCAGCATTTCATTAGATAATGCATATCTTCAATCTGTCAGTTATTCAGGGATTCTCGTTCCAATGGCCGATTCCGAGAGTATTCCCACAGGTGGGAAAAGTCAATTGTAACATTTGTTACAATTACTGGATCGATAATTTAAATCACTGATAATCAATATACTGACTATTCAGTTTCAATTCAATAAAATCATTTCCAGTTTCCCTGAAACCATATTCATAGCAATAATGGAACCTGTTTCCATCTTGTGAATCAATAATATGTGTAAAGAAGCTGAAATTATAACCCAGGGCATATAATGCATCTTTATGGATTGTAGTCTTACCTTCGTCATATAAATCAGCAAGTATCCTTCTGTTTTTTCTTAGAAGACCATGAACGTTTCTTACAAAATTATTGGAATCACGGTTTAATCTATTGTTAAAATTATTCCGGCACTGGTCGGAACAGAATTTTTTATCGGCGCGACCCCTGATGGTGTCACCGCAGTCAAGACATTTTTTTTCCACAGCACTAAAGTTTTGTTAAAGATATAAAAAATACGAATGATATATATAAATCTGATACATATATATAAAAACGTTTTCAAACGGATACAAACGACTATAAATGATTATGAGTCGAGTATAAACGATTATTTACCGACACATTTTTGCATCAGGTTTTAAGTTTGTTCCATCAATAATTTAAAGTCAAATTTAATAACTGAAATCATGAACACTTTAAAGAACAGAGTACAATTAATCGGGAATCTTGGTCAGGATCCAGAAACGAAAACCCTCGAAAGCGGTAAAAAGGTTGTAAGATTTACCTTAGCCACAAGCGAATCATTCAAGAATAACGACGGGCAGAAGGTAAATGAAACTACATGGCACAACATTGTGGCCTGGAATGGTCTTGCTGATATAGCAGGAAAATACCTTAAAAAAGGTCATCAGGTGGCGATTGAAGGGAAAATTGTCTACCGGACTTATGAAGACAAAAACAAAGTGACAAAGTATATCACTGAAATCATTGCCAATGATCTGCTGATGCTTAAAACTCCAAAGGAGAAGGAATAGTCCATGGTTAAAAGATGAGATGCTGATCGCTGCATTTCCAAAGAAAAGAGGCTGTTTATCAAAATGAAACAGCCTCTTTCGTATAGACTATATTTTAATTTGACTTGATGTGGGTGGCGAAGATATTTTTTTAGGAACAATAGCCGAAGCAGTCCAGTTTTTGAAAAAATCAGTCACTTTCTTTTGGTTGTAACTTTTACCTTCTTCGAGGAGTCCGCTATCCTGAATATGCAGTACTTTTCCATTACCATCTATTATAATAAACACAGGGAATCCAAATCTGGTAGGGTTTCCAAGAAACTCGTTAGCTGCATCATTTTTATTTTCAGGGCTGTAGTTCAGTTCAACGGGAATATAATTATCTCCTATAACTTTCGTAATTATACTATCCGCTTTACAGAACGCGTCGAATTTAATACACCACGGGCACCAGTTTCCACCATACTGAATCAGAACATGTTTACCCTGAAATTTTGCTTTGGAGATAGCTTCCCTTATTTGCTTCATGCCATTGAGGGTTGGATTGTATAATTTCTTTGTCTCCTGAGCATTGACAAGAATTGATGAAATCATCATTGCAACTATAATTATCTGTTTCAAGAAAATTCTGTTACTCATTTTTGTAACGTTTGAATTTATATAAATCAATAATTCTATTTATTGTTCAAAATCAAGAAGTTCAATATTGGTTCTGTGATCTCCAAGCAGATGATCAGCAAAGTAGTACCACATCATCCTGTCAAAGTAAGGAGTTGATGCTGCGTAACCATGCCGTTGTCCGGGAAGAATCATAAAATCAAACCTTTTATTTGCTTTAATAAGTTGATCAACAACCCTTAATGTATTTCCCGGGTGAACATTGTCATCAATATCTCCGGTAACCAGAAGCAAATGACCTTTAAGGTTTTTAGCCAGGTCCTGATTCTTTCCGACTTCACCTTTAAAAGAGATCTTAACCTCTTCTTTTTTTATGCTGTCTTTGACTTCATCCTTTGTTTTTACTTTCTTCTCGACCTCAGTGACACCATTATGAGTTTCACCCCACCATTGATTATAAATATTATTATCGTGGTTTCCGGATGAAGAGACAGCTACCTTATAAAAATCAGGATATGAGAGAATTGCTGCGGTTGACATAAAACCACCTCCGGAGTGACCATAAATTCCAACTTTTGTTATATCAATAAACTTAAACATATCAGCAAGTTGTTCTATCCCGTACTTATCATCGGCAAGAGCATAATCTCTGAGATCGTTGTATCCAAAAGTATGATAATAATTACTTCTCATCGGACTTCCGCCTCTATGGCCAAAGTTTACAACAATAAATCCAAGCTGGGCAAGAGCGATGTTTTTGCCCCCGGAAACAGTAAAACCATAGGGAACTGATTCGGTCTGAGGTCCAGGATATACGTAGGAGATGACCGGATATTTCCTGGTCGAGTCAAAATTAAATGGCTTATACATTACTCCGTATAGATCAGTAACTCCATCTTTTGCCTTGACTGAGATTGTCTGAGGCATTTTCCATCCGGATTTATAAAGCTGAGAAAGGTCAGCTGTTTCCAGATTCATAATGATATTTCCCATGTTATCGCGAAGCACTGCTTTTGGAACCATATCAACCCGTGAATAGGTATCCACAAAGTATTTGTTGGATTTGGACATTGAGAAAGAATGATTAGCAGGCTCTTTTGTCAGAAGTGTCATTCCTCCATTATCAATAGAAGCTTTATATTTCATGCTATAATATGGATGGACACCCTGTTCTTTTCCAAAAGCTTCAAAATAAACAATTCTGCCGAGGGTATCTATTCTTTCTACTCTGCCGGTAACAAAATAACCATTTGTGATCTGATTTTTCAGATTTCCCTTGCCATCATAAAGATAGAGCTGACCCCAACCAGTTCTTTCAGACCACCATATAATATCATTTCCTTCATTAAGGACCGATAGACGCGTGTAATCATCATTAAAATAGGGCCAGGTCTGCTCACTGAAAAGAACTGATACTGAACCAGTTTCAGCATTCACGAGACAGATATCTACATTCTTCAAAGGTCTGTCCTTTCTCATAACAATCAGCTTATCTGCAGCTTTTTGTGATGTCCAGAAGACTTCGAGTGTCTGATCAGTCCATTTTTTAAGATCGACATTTACTCGTGCTTTCGAGGCCACATCAAAAACTATTAATTCAGATTGCGGAACAAATTCCTCCCCTGGCATCGAATACCTGTATGTTTCGAGTTTGGGACGTGGTTGAGCCAACACATCTATAACAAAAAGATCTTTAACCTTTCTTTGATCCTGCCTTACAACATATAGCTTTTTTGAGTTTTTAAACCATTCAACCTCGGCTTTTATCTTTTTATTTTTAGTGGTATCTTCTGATTTTGCGGAAAAGCTGTAATATCTCTCCCCATCAGTAGTTAACTGAATCTCAATACTATCTTTGTCCTTTGCTTTCATAAGAAACAGGTTATGGTTCTTTGAATAGGCAATCCAGACACTGTCCGGTGAATATGTTGGCCATGTCGGATCCTTTTTTTCTTTTACAGTGTCTTTCATCACAAGTTTCTGATTCGTAATATCGAACAAAAATTTTATTGAGTCGACCATGAAGGTGAATTTTGAAATGCTTTTCTTTTCAAATTTAATCTCCTTAATGGGCAAATCAAGTTCATTATAAGGATGATGAGTCAGCTTGCGTAATTCCGCAGCCATATACTTACTGTCGAACAATGGTTGTTTTGATCTTAAAGCAGCATTAACATAATAGTAGTTCTTTCCTGCTGAAGTTTTAAAAGAATACCAGAAAATATCTGATTCTTCAATCCAGTTTGCATTAACTGAAAGGTCTCCGTATTTTGGAGTCAGGTTATCCGCCCTGAATTTTTCGGCAGCTTTGAAATCAGCCTTTTGTGCCATTAAAGCCAGAGAGCAACACATTAACAGAAGTAATAAAATCGACGATCTTTTCATTTCACTTTATAATTTTAATTCTTTATCAAATAAAGCAAAATATTCCTGTATTGATAATTACAACGGTCATGTTTCAAAGCATCAGTTCAAAAAATATTGGATACTCACATTAATTTCGAAAAATAAAAGTATATTTTTGCGACGCTTGACCACAGAATTAATATATCAGTAAAACCCTGAACCTGATGAAAAAAGTCTTTCTTGCAACATCTGTCATAATAATATTAATTTGTCTCCCAGTCATTTCACAGAACATTGAAAATTCAGGAAAGCCAATAGCAGAGATATTTACTGATTTTCATTATAGTTTGATGCCGGATATTAAGACAACAGGATACAATATCAACAGGGCTTATGTTGGATATAATTATATTGCTGATGAAAATTTCTCGGCAACAATAAAACTTAACTTAGGTAGCCCTGATGATGTTCTACCGGTGATTGAACCAAGGCGATATGCCTACTTCAGGGAAGCATCAATTTCATATAAAAAAGATAAGCTCAATCTTATAATGGGAATGACGACCACTATGCTATTTGATTTCCAGCAAAGATTTTGGGGTAAAAGGTACATTGCAAATACTTTTCAGTCTTTAAACAATTATGGTCCTACAGCAGATCTTGGAATAGTGGCAGATTATAAATTCAATGATATTATTGATATTGATGTGACATTAATGAATGGTGAAGGTTATTATAAAGTTCAACTCGATAATAATCTCAAACCTTCACTGGGAATTACTGTTACCCCAATTAATGAAGTTGCATTAAGGGCATATGGAGATATTATTAAAATACAGGGTTTGTGGCAATCTACTTTTGTAGGTTTTGCTGGATTTAAAAACGATAAAGTAACTGTAGGATGTGAAGTCAATTATAAAACAAATCTTGATATTGTAAAGGGACATGATGCATGGGGCCTATCTGGAACAGGAGCAGTCAGCCTGACAAAAAAGATAGAGTTTTTCACACGTTATGACTATTCGACATCGGTAACTATTCCGGGAGATGCTACTCAATGGAACTTGTCCAAAGACGGTCAGTTTCTTATTAACGGATTTCAATATACATTTAATAAAATTGTTAAAGTTGCACTTGACAACCAGGTCAATTTTCAAGCTGACAAAACCAAGTCAGCTGCAGACCTGATTTATGTTAATGCAGTGTTTAAATTCTGAAGAAGCAATTTTAATTATTTTTCTGTAAAATCTCTGCCGGCTTTGAATGCTTTCAGATTTAATTCAACTATCTCTTCACCTTTCCTTTCAAACAGATTTCTGATAGCATTTTCCAGATTCTGATATGGAATATCAATAAACGGTGAAGCAGCCCCGAGAATTACCATATTGCCAGATTTAACAGAACCAATCTTTTTCGCAATTGAATCAGCATCAATAATAATATGGTTTTTAATCTTTTTTATCTCTGACAATATCTCTTCAACAGGAGGATAATCATCTATATTAATGAAAGGGCTTGAATTGGTTACAAGCCAACCAGAGGCTGAGAGCCACGGAAGGTATCTCAATGATTCCATCGGTTCTACTGAAATAATAATATCAGCATTCCCGTAAGGTATCAGATCGGAGGCTATCGGTTTGTCGGACAGGCGCAAATGAGACTGAACATCACCACCTCTCTGGCTCATACCATGGACTTCTGATTGCTTAAGAAAGAGGTTGCACTCAACTGCAGCCAACCCAATTGTTGCTGCAATTGACAGGATTCCCTGCCCTCCTACTCCTGATAGAATTATGTCGTTTTTCATTTCATTTTAAATTAATCATTTGATATCTGAGTTTTTTTTCTCCTGACAGTTGTCTGAATACATTCACGTGAAGCAATTATAACCGATACCCCATGATATTCAAACTCTTCCTTCATTATACGTACATTATCTTCATGATTCTTACGTACAGGAGTAATTAACCTCAAATGGTCTCTAACTACGCCGATTCCCAGACAAATATTTTCAATTCTTCCTGTTGCCTGGGATTTCTGCCCTCCTGTCATACCTGTGGTTGAATTATCACCAATAATTATTGTAATTGGAGAATTCTTCACGACAGCGTCAAGAAGACCTGTCATTCCTGAATGAGTGAAAGTCGAATCTCCTATAACTGCCACAGCCGGAAATAAGCCCGCATCTGCTGCCCCGATTGCCATCGTTATTGAAGCCCCCATATCCACACAGGAATTTATTGTATTGTAAGGAGGAAGAGCGGCAAGAGTATAACATCCTATATCAGAAAAGACTCTGCCGGGAGTGTAATCTTCAAGAGCTCCAATAATTGAATTAAACATATCAGAATGGCCACAACCAGCACAAAATGAAGGTTGTCTCATTTTAACTATTTCAGGCACATTTTTGCCTGCAGATACCGGAAGGCCAAGAGCTTTAGCAACGATAGAAGGGTTCAGTTCTCCATCACGTGGTACTGTTCCGTCGAGTCTGCCATGAATTGTAATTCCATTATCGAGAATTCCTCTCAGAGATTCTTCAATCATTGGATAGCCCTCTTCCAAAACGAGTACAGTTTCACACTTATCTGTGATTTTCCGGATAAACTCTTTCTGAAATGGATAAGTAGTAATTTTCAGAATGGGAAAATCTGGATTTCTATCGCTGAAATTCTCCATAAGGTAATTATATGCAATGCCACAGGTTATTATGCCCAGTTGCCTGTTCGTACCTTCTCTAAAACTATTGAATCCTGCTAAGATATCATCATACTTTAGTGATTCATAAGTTGATATCAGGGATCTATATCTATTTCTGGCAATTGCCGGTAAAAGGACAAACTGACGTAGGTCTGAAGGAAGCTTCAGTTTTTTTTCAGAAATTTCATTTTTTAATTCGACAGCAGCCCTTGAGTGGGCAAGTCTGGTTGTTATCCTGAAGAGGACAGGGATTTTATATTTTTCAGAAATAAGGAAGGCATCAAAAATCATGTCGTAAGCTTCCTGCTGCGAGGAAGGTTCAAAGACAGGAACAAAGGCAAATTTTCCGTAATACCTTGAATCCTGCTCATTCTGTGAAGAATGCATTGAAGGATCGTCAGCAGCAACAACAATAAGTCCACCATTCACTCCAGTGATTGCTGAGTTAATAAATCCGTCGGCTGCAACATTAAGCCCGACATGTTTCATGGCAACCATTGCCCTTTTGCCTGCGTAAGACATGCCAAGAGCAGCCTCCATTGCAGTCTTTTCATTTGAAGACCATTCGCGATGAATATTTTTTTTTGACGCTTCTGCTGAAGACTGAATATATTCCATTATTTCGGTAGATGGAGTTCCCGGATAAGCATACATGCCACTCAAGCCGGCATCTATGGCAGCTTTGGCAATAGCTTCATCGCCCAGTAATAATAGTTTTTGCATTTTTATGTTCTTAAAATTTTAAATTGAAACAAAATGAAGATGCGGAGAATGATACAATATTATAATCCGCTAAACAGATACATAAAACTTACATTTATTGCTTCTGTATGAAATCGGGGAGTTGTACCTAATCGCATAACATATATTTGATGCAGCAAATATTGGAATAATTCCGGGATATTAAAATAATTAAATACTCAAGAAAAACGAAATTATTTATTAATCAATAAGATTCGATAAGTTTTCAATATCATCGGGGATTAATGGTCTGATATAGGTATTGACAAAATCAAAACAAAAATCTTCAATCATTTCCCTGAGATCTGAAAAGTGTCTAATGATATCTTCTTCTGTTCCTTTAAAGCTGGCCGGATCAGGGAAAGACTTATGGATCCTAAGACCATTACCGGGAAAGTACGGACAATTCTCATTTGCATTATCACATACGGTAATTATATAGTCAAATTCAATATCCGGCAGATCATTGAAAGTTTTTGAACGTTGTTTTGATATATCAATGACTGCATCTGCCATAACTTTGACTGCATAGCTGTTCAAACCATGTGCCTCTATTCCTGCACTGAACACATTAGCCTCATTTCCAGAATAATATCTTATCCATCCTTCAGCCATCTGGCTTCGGCAGGAGTTACCAGTGCATAAAATCAGAACATTTTTCATCGAGAAGTTTTTAACTTAACTGCTGAAATATATTAAAAATTAGTTAAATGTTTTATCGTTCCACTCAATATTAGTTAATTTACAGACTCTTTTGACAATATTTGCGTTATAAGATATATAAATTACTTTGAGAAGGACCTTCTACATAATAATTATATTATTTCTACCTCTTCTGATAATTAACGGACAGGTTGCAGAAAAGGGCCGGATAGTGCAGGTTACAGGGATAATAAGTGATGAAGAAAGTAATCCTGTACCTGGTGCGAGTGTCATATCTCACAAATTAAAAAAAGGAACAATAAGTGAACTTTCAGGAATCTATAATATAGTTTCAATTCCTGGTGATACTATCTGGCTGAGTGCCCTGGGGTACAAAAGCACTTCATTCGTTATTCCTCAGGATATTGATTCAAAGCAGATCACAAGGGACGTGAAACTTTTGAACGATACGATTGCCATAAAAGATGTTGTTATCTTGCCCTGGAAAAACTATGAAGAATTTAAACGCGATGTACTGGCAGAAAGAAAAATTAAGCCTGAGATTATCAATATGTATGAAAATCTGGCTTCAATCCAGCAGAGCATCGCAAATACTTATAATTATTCGATAACTCCGGAAGCAGGATACAGGATGGTCATGCAACAAAATGCCAATGCACTGTATTCCAGGAATCAATCTCCTGTAAACAATTTGCTCAACCCCTTTGCCTGGGCAAAATTTTTCAATGATATCAAACATGGGTTGTTCAAAAATCAGAAATTTAACAAATCCACAAGTACAAAGACAAAGCTCGCGAAAAAGAAGAAAGACACTTCTATTTCCAAGGATGAGTGATCAGTATGTCGTTTGCATAAGACTTGATTCAGAATACAGGGTTATTCAGTTTATTCCTGAACGCATATTCAGAAATATTTTTTCTGGGTCTTCTTTTCCTATCTCTTTCAAATAATTCATCAGAAATTCCTGTCCCATCGCCGAGATAGCCCACTGCCATAATTGCGACCGGCTCAATACCTTCATCAAGATTAAAGTATCTCTTAGTTTCTTCATGGGAGTAACCACCCATCTGATGAATGTAAACATTCATTGAAGTCGCTTGCAAAAGCATATTTGATACTGCCATTCCTGTATCATGGAAAGCATATTTGTTTGGTCTGTTTTTATAAACATGATTCATTCTTGCCAGACTTACTATCAAAGCGTATGCATTTCTTGCCCAAATCCTGTTTCCGTCGATCAGAAGGTCAACTACATTATTGAACATTTCGGGTTCATCTCTCGTAGTCAGAATAAACAACCATGGCTGTTCGTTATTACTCGATGGGGCATATCCTGCAGCTTCAAGTATTGTCTTCAACTTAAAATCCTCGACCGGTTTAGATGAAAAGGAAACCGGGCTCCACCTGTTTTTTATTAAATCATGTACCATATTTTTAAGAATTAACTGAAGTCAGATTCAGAACACAAAAATCAAGAAAATGTTTCAACCAAGAATTCCAGGCAACAGAAGAATAATAGGTAGCGTAACTATGCTTTAAATTGTTGAAATAAATGCATTAGCAGTTGCCAGACCATCATTTGCACCAAATATTTTGTCCATTATAATAGTATTTAACATGTTGAGATTTAAAAAATATCATTTGTTTTTATGTTACACATTCTGGTAAGCAGCCAACCGGAAAGAAGCAGGAACAGCATAACCAATATTTACATTATGAGAATCTGATTAAGAATAATATCAATATGCATAAGAAAAAGTCGATATTGCTTCTTTTATTTTCGGCACAAAAGTAATAATTTATAATTTCGCAGTGTGAAAAAAGCAGACGGAAGAGTAACAGGTATTCTTGTTGCAATAATTATTCATCTTATTGCGGGTATAGCTTTTATGTTAATCCAGATCGGATCACTTAACACAAAGGAATATACAAAAGAGTATCAGATTGCGCTGGAAGATATTTCAGAACCTGAGAATAAAACAACCAAGCCTGAAATCCTTGGAACCTCACTTGAAAAAATATTTCAGGGGGATCAGGATGTTTTGAATATTGCCAGGAATATAGCAAACCAGCCCGACGTAAAGATAAATGCGGAAGATTACATTGACAAGGTAAAGGAGGAAATGATAAAGAATGGACAGCTTGGAAAGGATAATTATATTGATGAACAGAAAAAGGCAAAGGAGAAAATTCAGGATGGGAACATAGCTATCGAAAAAAAAGAAGAGAACATTAAGGATAATGATAAACAAAAGGATTCACAGCAGATGGCAGCTAATTACGCCGGACCCACAAGAATTTATTATAATCTTCCGGGAAGAACTCATACATACCTTCCGATTCCTATTTACAAATGTGAAGGATCAGGAAAAGCAGTTCTCACTATTGAGGTTAATCCGAAAGGAATAGTATTAAGTGCAAAAATAGTTATTACCGAAAGCACAACTACTGATCCATGTCTTATAGAAACAGCTATAAATTCGGCAATTATATCCAGATTTAATCCCGATGTAAACGCACAAAAAATACAAACAGGTACGCTTACATATCTTTTTGTGGCTCAATAAAATATGTAAATTCTAATTGATCTGCTTCAAGATTAAGCTTCTTTTTAACTATCAACTTCTGAATAGGAATAACTATTTACTTTTTCCCGCTTTTATCCGGGAAAGGAGGTATCGGAGGAACTTTCTTTCCCTGTGTTTTCAATAATTCAAGGGCTACCGAAATTGCTTTATCAAGCTGATCATCCTGACCGAGATATTCTTTATGGGGGTCATTCTCCACAACAATATCCGGATCAACACCATGTCCTTCAATAATAAATCCACTGCCATCAGCTGCATAAGGGGCATATGCAGGAGTAATTATACTTCCACCATCAATACATGGAACTATCCCTGAATACCCAACAACGCCACCCCAGGTCCTGGTTCCAATCAGCGGTCCAATTTTATTATACTTAAATCTATATGAGAAAAGGTCTCCGTCGGAGGCTGAATATTTATCACAAAGCGCCACTTTTGGTCCCAGATGTGTTCCCCCCGGGTTGACATCACCCACTTTATACCCTGTAAACATTGTTGCGTAAGTGATAGTCCGCATCAGACGTTCAATGATCTGAGGGGAGACATTCCCTCCGCCATTACCGCGATCATCAATAATAAGAGCCTCCTTATCAAGCTGGGGATAATAATGTTCAATAAACTGATTTAACCCGGGAACACCCATATCAGGTATATGAATATAACCTACCCTGCCATTGGTAGCATCACTTACCTTTTTTGTATTATTCTGTACCCAATTATAATAATAAAGAGCCGATTCCGAAGCGATTGGTTCAACGACAGCTTTATGGCTGCCATTAACTTCAGGTTTGGAATTAATTGTGAGCTCAACAAGTTTACCAGCCTGACCGACAAGCAGTTCATATATATCATTTACTTTATTAACAGGTATGCCATTGACAGATATAATAAAATCACCGGCATTGGCTGTTACTCCCATCGCCTTCAAAGGTGATACAAGAGACTGATTCCAGTTAGCTCCGTCAAGTATTTTATCTATTCTGAAAAAGCCTGAAGGATCCTTACTAAGTTCAGCACCAAGAAGTCCGGTCTGAATCCGTTCCGGCATCGGTCTCTCGCCATTGTTGACATAAGAATGACCAATACTCAGCTCTGCAACCATTTCACCTATTAAATAAGTAAGGTCACTCCTGTGATTGACATATGGCAGCATTACAGCATATTTATCATGTATTTTCTTCCAATCCACTCCATGCATGTTGGGGTCATAAAAGAAATCACGCATCTGTCGCCATGATTCATTAAAAATGTTTGTCCACTCCTCTTCCATATCTACAATAACATGCATATTGTCAGTATTGATAGTCTCTTTAAGATCAACTTTTCCTGTAGGAATTGGGATTATTCCAAATTTTCCAGCCTGCCGGGCTAACATTTTTTTCCCGTTTGGCACAAGTGCAAGACTAATGCCCTGACCAACCTCAACCTCCTTCTTTTCTTTAAGATCAAAATATTTTGTACCTGATGTTCCGCCTTTTTCTGAATTCATATTATAAAACAACTTATCTCCGACAGAAATAAGATTATAATAATTAGCAGGCTGAACCGGGAGAGAAACAACTCTTTCACGAATACCTTGAAGATCAATCTTAATGTTTTTCACTTCATTTTCGGTTTTTTTCGCTTCAGGTTCTTTATCTTTGTTATCCTTTCCGGCAGGTGTAACAATTGCATTTTCATTTATCTTAACCTGATCATCTGTAAAAGCCAGCGGAGAAGGTGTATCTTTTGAAAGAGTAAAAAGATATATCCTGCTCATGTCAAGATAAGCATGGTTAAACTCAGTGTGACTATAGGTCGGATTGAAGTCTCTTTCTGAAACAAAGAAAAGATATTTACCATCCTGACTGAAAAGAGGATTTCCGGATGCATACCAGTTATCAGTCAGATCAGTAACTGCTGAACTTTCAACGTTATAGAGTCGTATCAAAGAAAAACCCTGTTCAGGTCTTACAAAAGCAATCCACTTACTGTCAGTAGACCAGCTGGCATCATAAGACGGGCCTTTTTGAGACTTATCGGCAATAGTTATTTTCTTTGTCTGAATATCAATATATCGAAGGTCATCCTTTTTTGTATTGTAAAGTATCTTTTTGCTATCGGGTGACCATTGAATATTGAAGAGATAAGTATCCTGATCCTTTGTAATCTGAACCGGTGGTTCTGAACCGTCATATTTCTGCATCCAGATTTCAAATTCACCGCTGGCATCAGAAATCCATGCAATGTTTTTACCATCAGGAGACCATTCTGCATTCCGTTCATGAACACCTGAAGTATTAGTAATATTTTTGGTTACTCCTTCTTTAACAGGTACATTGAATATTTCACCTCTGGCACTTACAGCGACTCTTTCACCATCGGGAGAAGGACTGACAGAAGAAATACTTTTGGATGCATCTTTCATGACTTTCCTGCCAGCTCCGTTATCATCTGAAATAGTAATGTTTACTTTTTCCTGTTTGCGCGTCTTTGGATCAAATTTGTAAATAAAACCTCCGTTTTCAAAGACGATGGCATCTTTGCTTCCGGAAGGAAATTTAATATCGTAATTCTCAAAATTGGTAACTTTTTCAGTTTTCTTACTAATGGTGTTATAGACAAACATATTCATAGTCCTGTCCCTGTCGGAAAGGAAGAATATCTCATCGCCTATCCACATTGGGAATATATCCTGGTTAATATTATCTGTTATCTTTTCTACATTTCCTGAAGCGAAATCATATATCCTGATGTCGTCTGCCATACCACCCACATAATATTTCCAGGTCCTGAACTCACGAAATACCCAATTGAAAGCCAGTTTTTTACCATCCGGAGAGAATGAACAGAATCCTCCGTTTGAAAGAGGAATCTCTTTAGACATGCCCCCTTCAACCGGAACCATAAATAACTGACCAGTAAAATCATTAAATGTATGTCTTCTGGACCTGTAAATAATGTTCTTTCCATCAGGGGTCCATTCCATTACAATATTATTCGGGCCCATCCTGTCACCCACATCATCCCTTTCAAGTGTCGCAGTATAGGTCAGCCGTTTTGGCGTTCCTCCTTTGCTTGGTATAAGAAACACTTCGGTATTACCATCATACTGACCAGTGAAAGCAATGTATTTGCCATCGGGTGAGAATTTGGGAAAAACTTCGTAACCATTGTGTGTAGTCATTTTCCTTGCAAGTCCGCCGTTATCCGAAACTGAATACAGGTCGCCTGCATAGCTGAATACTATCTGGTCACCGCTTATTGCAGGAAATCTCAATAATCTGGCTTCCTGCTGGCCATAAGTAAAAGAACATCCCGCTGCAATCAAGCAGACCAATGTAACAAATCTGATTTTCATGATAATAATAAGTTTATAATTCTGATTTTTTCAATAAAATATTTGAAAGATACATAATCCTGAGTAAATATTTAAAATAGAGTATTTTCAGAGCCCCATGAATAATGCTTTATTAGTTCAGGACGGTTTCTGTTGGCATTTTTATCATTTATAAGCTTCCCGATTGTATATGCTTTCAGTATCTCTGATGGGCAGGGTTTAAGCAATTGAAGAACAATTGATTTATCACTATCCAGGTCAATCCATTGTTTTTCTGATTGTTGGTCGAGAATCACAGGCATCCTTCTGGCAGAATTATGAATACCTGCCATTAATTCATTTGCAGATGTGGTAACTATTGAAAATGTCGATAATAATTCGCCGGAAGAAGTATCAACCCACTCATCCCACAGACCCGCAAATGATAATATCTCATTGTCAGTATGATAAATATACCAAGGTATTTTTTTTGGTCCGATATGCTGCCATTCAAAAAAACCAATTACAGGAATAATACATCTTTTTGAACTGAATGAAAATGAAAATGCCGGCTTCTTATTAATACTTTCTGCCCGGGCATTAAATGTCCTGAATCTGATTTCGTTGGCACTAGTTGTTGTTTTCACCCAGGAAGGAATCAAACCCCATTTTAAAAGTTGAATCTTATCGGTTTTCCCGGAACAAATTGCGGGCAATTCAGGTAGACTAAAAGCATGATAATAATAACTTGGATTATATTTTTCCGGATCAAGGAATGTGGCACCATACCTGTTTTCAAGTTCCTCCTTAACCAGATTTACATTGACCGAGAAACACATAATTCATGGATCAGTTTCCACCTAAATCGTTGATAAGAGGAACAGGCAATGAATAATCAAAGAGATCTCTGTCAGGCCACACTTTAACCTGATATAAAGCCCTGGCCATCATATAATTGATATCAGTTGATATTTCAGGACCATTCCACGCGCTGGTATTAAGGAGCACAACCCAGGCAGTTCCGTCTGATTGCCGTTTCATCATGCCTGCTGTACCCGGGAAAGTACCCGTGCGCCACCATGTTCCGTCATAAATTGTTGTTTTCCAGCCAACAGGAGCAAAACCGTTGTTGGTATCAGTCATAAAAGTTATACTCTCGTGACTAAGAATATCTTTCCTTGAATCAAATCCATCAACAGCAAGCAGCAACTTCATAAGATCCGGAGCTGTTGCCAGCCAACCACCTGCTCCTCCAAGAGCTTCAATATCATTTCCGCCATAGCTTGCCGGGACAAGATTACCCGTTCCATAAATTGAAGGTTTCAAAACAGCGTCTCCGGGTTCATAGTAGGTAACTTCAAAAGGAGCTTTTTGATTTGGCAGATTCCTGGCAAGAGTCATATCAAAGATTCCGATAGGTTCCAGAATTTCTTTACGACAAAAATCAAAGTACGACATTCCGGATACTTTCTCGATTACAAGACCAAGAATAGCATAACCAAGATTTGAGTAAGCTTTCCCGGTTCCTGGTGTGAAATGCAATCCTTTATTAAGTGCAAACCTTACAATTGTTTTGGTATCAACAGGAGGATTAACACCCATAGATTCAGCGACAACAAACGGAATGAACATCTGATCACCCCATCTAGTTGTCCAGCCACCCTCATGACTGAGAAGATGGGCAATGGTAATACTGTATACCCGTTTATCCTTAGGATCGCTGTAAAACGGATCATTCAGAATCCCATCAGGTCCGAAAACCCTGTCGTTTACTGATAATTTGCCCTCCTCCTGAAGTTTCATAATAGCGACTGCTGTAATCAGTTTCGAGATACTTGCTATCCGGAACTTATTAAATGGTTCAGTTTCAGTATTACTCATTTTATCTGAAAGACCAAATCCCTTAGCATAAACCAGCTGTCCGTTTTTTGCAACTGCAATGGAAGCACCGGCAATCTCCCACCTGCGCATAAATGACCTGATTGTTTTTTCCATTGATGAAAACTCTGGTCCATCTGACATAGAATTTACAAGCCGTACATTGCCCGGCACAAGCTTGTCGGTCAGAGTGCTATGCTTTTCGCTGGCTCCAGGATCATAGCTGACCAAGGCCATCAAAATGGTAAGAAATAATATTTTCCGGTAGTTATTCAATTCTTTTAAATTGATAAGACAAAAATAAAAAGTATTCTTTCTTTGTTTATTATAATCTGATAATTATTGCAAACTAATATTTTTTTTATTGAACGGATGGTTAATTTTTATAAAATAAATTAACATAATAATCTATCATCTTCAAAATTACAAATAATAACATAACGATGAAATAGTAAAAAAATTGAATCAAAATCATTTAGTTAAATAAATATATTCCAAAATTCTAACTTTGCTGACATGTTATCCTTCTGCAATCCATATTTGAAATTAGCTCTTCTGATAGTTTTATTAAACCTACCTTCCAGACTAGTTTCACAGATTGTAGTTCTTGATACGACTGAGGATTTGAGCAATCCTCTTCAACCAGGCGCTCAAATTGATCTGAATAATTATCTTCTGCTTTCAGCTTCATCTGGTCAGGTGCCTGCAATTAAGTGGCTTATAAAACATGGCGCTGATATTGAATATAGAACCGATCAGGATGCAACTCCGCTGATGTTAGCTGTTGCAAACGATATGACGGATGCTGTAAACGTCTTACTCCAATATAAACCTGATGTAAATATCAGGACCGTTTATTCTGAAACACCTCTGCTGGCAGCAGTAAAAAACAATAATCAGGATATTGCTGAAGCACTGATCAGAGATAGCGCCTATATCAATCTGGCTGATAGTCATGGATATTCTCCACTGCATTATGCTTGCCTGTTCGGGTATTTTAATATGACGGATATGCTCCTTTACTATGACGCTGAAACAGATACAAAAAGCGAAGACGGAACAACTCCCCTCATGGCTGCAATTTGGTCGGGGTACCCGGATATAGCGGATCTTCTGATCCAGAACGGAGCAAACTCTGAAGCAAAAGACAATCAGGGCTTTACTCCTCTTTTGATAGCAACACAAAATGGCGATACTATTATCATGGATTTACTTCTTAAAAAAGGTGTCAATATTTACGAAATCAATGATTATAAGTACGATGCGCTCGATATACTCATCAAATCAAACTTTAAAGAAGCAATTGATTATCTTTTCAGGAAGGGTTATCAATGGAGCTCCAGAATGCCTGATGCCGTAGACCCATATTCTGTTGCCGTAAAAAACTCCAGACCTGATATCAAACGCATTCTTGAAAACAAAAACGTACCTGAGAATCATAAGACAGGATTTAGCCAGGTTGCTTTTTCTGCATCAGCTAAATTATGTCTACATGATTATTTTACCGGGGCCAGTCTGGCTTTTAAAGAGCCGGTTATTAACGGTGGATTAATTGCAGGATTTGATTTCAATCCAGGATATTCAAGGGTTTTGGATAAAGTAAGTGATGATCAGTATTATCAATATCAGGACAAAAGTTCAGTGGCGTATGGCGGGATATTTAAAGATATTCGATTAACTCATCATCCGTTTGGAAGCAATTGGGTTTTTAGTTCATCGCTCGTTGGAGCTTATGCTTTCGGTAACAAACTTAAGGGCACAAATATTACGCCCGGAAATACATTTAAAATTATACCTTCTGCAGGGCTTGGATGGACAAAAGACAATTTCGCTATTTTCGGGAATCTCGATTATTTGAAAACAAAATTTTATAAAATCGGTCCGCTTTGGTTAAGACTTGGTATAACATATAATATGCCTCTGGATAGTGACAAAGCCAGAAACAAAAACATAAAATGGTGATAATCTATAGATTGAAGATCAAAAGTATATCGAAATTATGTAAACCTTCAATATGAATAAAATTATTGGGAATATTATTATACCAGTCATGGTCCTGTTATTCTCATGCGACAAACCTGGATTATTTATATCATGCAAGGATTGTTCAGAAGAAGAACCTATCCAAACTCAAATTGATGCAAAAATTGATCCTTTTTCTGTTACAAATTACTATCCGGACATAAAGATCTATGAAGGAAACATTGAAGACGGCCTTTTAATTGATACTTTCACAGCAGATACAAGCCCTGTATCTGTTGCAGTTCACATCAATAAAAAATATACAATAACTGCAACATATTACAGAAATGGTAATTATTATACAGCGGTTGATTCAGCTACTCCAAGAGTTCAGCTGGAAAACAATAAATGTGATAAACCATGTTATATCGTTTATGATAACAAAGTGGATCTCCGGATAAAATACACCGAATAGAACTGATCTGGATCTGCAGGATCTGAAATATCTAGTTATAAGATAATATCTCTATATTGCAAAAGAAAGATTTTATAATGAAGTTCAGATTTAAACCGGAGAATTATTTAAAATTTTTGTTCTACAGGATTATACAATCTTTTTATTACCTTATTGAACTTGCATGTCCTTCAAAGATAAAAGATTATAAGCAGATCCCCATTATAATTAATAATTTCAACAGGCTTGATTCAATGAAAAAACTGATAGAAAGCCTTGAGAAAAGAGGATATACAAACATTTATATTATTGACAATCTTTCAACATATCCACCACTAATAGAATATTATAAAACCTGCAGATATACTGTTTTCCAGCTCGGCAGGAATGTAGGATGGAAAGCTCTCTGGAAGAGTGGAATCTATAAGAAATTCCGTAAAGATTTCTTTGTTTATACCGATTCAGACGTAGTTCCGGTAGATGAATGCCCTGATGATTTTCTACTTTTTTTCCTTAAAACCTTAAAAAAGTACAAGCTGGCTCAAAAAGTGGGCTTCTCATTGAAAATAGATGACCTGCCTGACTGCTATGCAATGAAAAAAGAGGTCATTTTATGGGAGCAACAGTTTTTTCAACGGAAACGTGATGAATTTCTTTACTTTGCACCAATTGACACAACTTTTGCACTATATCGTCCCTATGGAAAAAGAAGGCATGCCTTTTTTAATGTAGAAATGTATAGGACTGCATTTCCCTATATGGCACGTCACCTTCCATGGTATATTGACAGTGAAAACCCCGATGAAGAGAACTTATACTATATCACATTAAATCATATTAAGACCAGCTGGTCAAAAAGAGGGAAAGAGTTTTTACAGACTAAACCTTAATAAATCAGAATATAACTGATTTATAAATAATTGTAAATAAGCTTCATATAGAATATTTCTTATATTCATCTCTTGATTGAGCTTATTTTAATGACCGGATTGGCGGAAAATGATATTTCATCATTCTTATAAAAAACCCTTTCGAGGAATAGCCCGCTTGGTGGAGCTGTGAATTTTGCAGGTAAATTTGATACAGTTCTGAAGAAAGATAATATATCCTCCGGGGAAAGATTCCCTCTGCCGGCTTCAACAAGAACACCAGTCATTCTTCTTACCTGTTTCCAGAGGAAATGTGATCCAATAACATGAAAAACCAACAGATCGCCAAATTCATTCACTTCAGCATGTTTGATTTCGACTTTGGTCGAACCCGATTCCTGTGATTCATCGGTAAATGACCTATAATCTTTTAAGCCCGGGAATTTTGACGCAGCCTCATTCATAAGATTCAGATCAAGATTATCCTTAATCCACCATACGTACTTTTTTCCAAAAGCTGTACGTCTTCTGCTTATCTGGTATATATAACTTCTTGCAACTGCATCATGCCTGGCATGAAATAAGGAATTGACTTCTTCAACGTTCAGAATACATATATCGGAAGGTAGTCTGTCATTAATCCCATATTTGATTTTAAGCGGAATCAGATCAGTATTTACCTCAAGGTGAGCTACCTGAGCAAGAGCATGAACCCCGCTATCGGTTCTTCCGGCTCCATATATTTCGATTTGATCCTGATTGAATAGATCGCGACAGGCATCCAGAATTTCACCCTGAATAGACTTTCCGCCCTTCTGCATCTGCCAACCGGCATACCTTGTTCCCTCGTATTCGAGAGTCAGCTTATATCTGGACATATTGTTGTCTTGTTGTCTTGTTGTCTTGTTGTCTTGTTGTCTTGTTGTCTTGTTGTCTTGTTGTCTTGTTGTCTTGTTGTCTTGTTGTCTTGTTGTCTTGTTGTCTTGTTGTCTTGTTGTCTTG
>Ga0182027_10001316_pt1 | contig 41781 bp, 46 predicted proteins | sample 712E1DmetaG_FD_121300 | JGI IMG/M metagenome (GOLD analysis project Ga0182027, IMG submission 121300) | Permafrost microbial communities from Stordalen Mire, Sweden - 712E1D metaG (Illumina Assembly) | ecosystem: Environmental > Terrestrial > Soil > Wetlands > Permafrost | place: Sweden...
CTTTAGTTTTTAAATCTTTCTATTTGTTACTATTACACAATAACAAAAAGGGCGGATGGAGGGAATCGAACCCTCTCTGCACGGACCACAACCATGCGTACTACCGTTATACTACAACCGCCAATATAGGTGCCGATTTCTGAATATTCTCCAGTTTAATCAACTAAAATTACTAATTTAGAAGACTTTTAATTCTTTTTGTTTAGGTCTTTTAATAAATTAAAAATTAAAATGACAACTGATTAGCTGTATTACATAGTTGAGCATTTCCAGAATCATCTAGGAAATAAACAACTACACTAACTTTACTTGGATTTGACAAAGCTCCAGAAGGAATATTAACAGAAGCAGTTTTAGACATTAAATTTTTTATATCTCCAGAAACATCTGCAACATAACTACTTGATTCATCGTTGTTAGTAAAAGCTAACTTAACTCCTCCGATTTCATCTTCTCCTCTATTCCTAGTAAGAGTTACATCAAAAGCATTATTACTTAAATCAATAACCTTTGTTGCAACAACATCTGTACCAGCACACATCGCATCTACATTTACTACCCCTATTCCTTCAAGATTTGCATTATTTCCATTCTGAACAGTATTTTTAACAAGAACCCATGAAATTCCAACTAAAATCATAAAAATTAACATAAGGAAGAATATAGCCCCAAGAACAATTGCTGCTATTGCAAGTCCCTTTCCCTTCTCACCAGTTTTGTTTATATGAGATAATGCAATTATACCAAGTACAAAACCTACAGGAGGAATAATAAATGCAAAAATAAATCCTAATATGGATAAAACATTATAACTAGAATTTTGCTGCTTATTCACCCTTTCCATTATATATAATTAAGTAAATTTGAGAATATAAATCTTTTTGTTTGACAAATTTATAATAATCCGCCAATCTTAAAAACCTTTAACTTCTATTTATTTATATGAAAAAATCATCTAAATATGAACTCCTAGCTCCCGCTGGAGATTTCCCCATGTTAACAACTGCAATAAATGCTGGAGCAGATGCAATTTATTTTGGATTAAAAGAATTCTCTCTAAGAGCAAATGCTAAGAATTTTGAATTAAAGGACCTTAAGAAAATAAATGAAATATGCAATAAAAACAAAGGCAAAAAAATTAAAAAATATCTTACTTTAAATTCTATAATATACACAAACGAAATAAAAAAGATAGATGACATAATAAAGAAAGTAAAAGGCAAAGTTGATGCAATAATATGCTGGGATATGAGTGTTATTCAAGCCTGCAAAAAGTACAAAGTTCCTTTTCACATCTCTACTCAAGCCTCAGTTTCAAATATTGAATCTGCTAAATTTTACAAAAAGCTAGGAGCTGAAAGAATTATTCTTGCAAGAGAACTTAATCTTAAACAGATAGAAGAAATAATAAAAAAATCAAAAATAAAGATAGAGGTTTTTATTCATGGTGCAATGTGCCTTGCAGTAAGCGGACGTTGTCTTATGTCTCAATTCTTACACGATAAATCAGCAAACAGAGGTGAATGCGTTCACATATGCAGAAGAAGTTACATAATAAAAGACAAACAGGAAGGCTTTGAATTAGAAGTAGATAATGATCACGTTCTCTCTGCAAAAGACCTATGTACTCTTCCATTTATTGAAGACCTCAAAAAAGCAGGAATAACATGTTTCAAAATAGAAGGAAGGAACAGAGACCCAAGATATTTAGACACTATTGTAAGAATATACAGAAAAGCTCTTGATAAAAAATTAACTAAAGAAGAAATAGAAAGCTCAATTACAGAACTTCAAAAAGTTTACAATAAAGGATTTTCTTCAGGATTCTACTTGGGACTTCCAACTAAAGACGATTTCTCTTCAATTGAACATTCAAGTGCAACAGAAAAAAAAGAATTCGTAGGAAAAGTAACTCACTATTATCCAAAGATAAATGTAGCAACAATAAAACTTGTCTCAGAATTAAAAGTAGGAGATAATATAATTGTAATAGGAAAAACAACGGGAATAACTAATTCTAAAGTAGAAGGAATGGAAATTAAGAAAAAGTCAGTAAACTCAGGGAAAAAAGGGGAGGAAGTAGGAATAAAACTTCCTCTTGTAAGAAAAAACGAAGAAGTATATAGAATTCTAAAAAATTAAGAGTTATCCACTATTTTAAATCTAATTATCTGTAACAGTTAAATTATTATGACTAATCTATTTTAGTAAGATATTTACCCCGCATGATTTTACTGAGATAATTAATCAGACCTCCAGCTAGTAATAAAAAAATAAAATAAAAATAAGAAAAAAATTAAAAAAATTAAAATGACAACTGGTTAGCTGTAGTACATAGTTGAGCATTTCCAGAATCATCTAGGAAATAAACAACAACACTTACCTTAGTTGCATTTGCTAATCTTGCATCATCAACTGAAACAGGAGTAGTAAAAGTACTCAAAACAGCTATATTTCCTGGAATATCAACAACTTCACTGGACGATTCATCAGCATTAGTAAAAGCTAACTTTACTCCACCAATCTGATCTTCTCCCCCTGCTCTATTAAGAGTTACATTGTAACTTGTAAAAGTTGCATTAATCGGAGAAGTTACGACTTTTGTAGCAACAATATTTGCTGCTAAACACTTTGAATCTACAGTTACCTGACTAGCTCCTCCAGTTATAACATTCTTTACAACCACCCATATTATACCAACTGCTACAAGAGTAAGTAAGATTATTAGTAAAGTTGCAACAATTGTTGACAAACCTTTCTTATTATTTTTCATATCAACCTCCTTTCAGATGATTTAATATTTGAATGAGAGTTTTACACCCCCTTCAAACTTATAACCATTACTGGTTAATAGAATAAGAAAAAACACCTATAAAAACCTTTTTATTTATTGAAATTATCTATGATTTGGAAGAATTCTTTACTATCAATTACTTTATCAACTTCTGTCAATCCTCTTTGCTCTGCAAACTTTGCAAATGCCTCCGGTTTATATCCTCTTTTTCTCAGAGAAGCAATTGTGGGAATTCTCTCATCATCATCCCCTGAAAATTCCCCAGAATCAATCATAGCATTTAATTTTCTTTTTGAGAGAACTAAATCATTAAACTTTATTCTTCCCATAAAGTATGTCCAGGGAAATTTCTTTCTAAAAACATTAAAAATCATTCTCTGTCTTTTGGCATTATCCATATGATCTTTGCCTCTTATAATATGAGTCATTCCTAATTCCATATCATCGACGGGAACTACAAGATTCATAAGAGGCCAGACCCTATATTTCTTTTTCTGCCTTGCATGCTCTTTTTCATTTATTCTAGCCAAAGGAAAATCTCTCATTGCGGGATTTGGATCTTGCATCCCCAAATCTGATTTAAATCTTAGAACTGCTTCCCCTTCTTTGAAACCTTTTTTATCTATCATCTTCTCCCAATCTTTTGTATTCTCTTTTTCTGATTTCTTCCTGCAGGGGCAATCTTTCTTTTCATCTGCATATTTCTTAAATTCTTCTTGGGAACATGTGCAAATATAAGCTCTATGTTTCTCAATTAAACTAAAAGCATAACTATAATACAAATCCATTCTATCTGAAGAATTAATGTACTCTGTAACATTGCCGTATGTCCAGTCACAATCTCTCTTTATGTTTTCATAAGCCTCAGGCAGAGTAGTAGAAGGGTCAGTATCATCAACAATTATGTAAAACTTTCCTCCATATTTTTTTACATAAAGAGATGTAATCATACTTGCAATTATATGACCCACATGCATAGGTCCTGAAGGTGCAGGTCTAAATCTCATAACAACTCCTGTCTTAGGTACATCCGGCAATTCTTCAAGCCCTTCTCTTACTTCTCTTTCAGAAACAATATCCTTTAATTTTTCATATTCTTTTTCCTGCTGTTCAAGAGAAAGTCTATTTACAGAGCTTACAATTTCATTTATTTCATTTGAATATTTCTTTATATCTTCCTTTTGTAAGCCTTCATTAAACAAAGAGGATATAACAAAACCTGCATTAGCCCTTCCTTTATAATGAATTGCATTTTTCAAAGCGTACGCCTTAGCTTTTTTATCAAAATCTTTCATAAAACTAAACAGAATTGATTATTTATTAATTTAACTTAAATAAAAAAATTAATCTGAACTAGTAGAAGTGCTATTAGCACGAACTTTTCTCTCAAGCAAGTCAATTCTCTGCTGAAGCTGATAAATCTGATTTGACAAATCTTCTATCCTATCTGTCATGTCTTTTAATCTCTTGGCAAGTCTTCTTCTTTTCTCACCAGCATCTATGGTTTCTCCTATATCCGAACTCTCTGATGATTGAGTTTCAGAAACAGCAGAAGAGGAACTTGAACTGCTAGGAGTGCTAGAAGAACTTAAAGTATTTGAGCCTCCAAAAAAATTGAAAAATCCGCCCGTTGAACTTTCCTGACTTTCAACAGGAGTACTTGTTGGAGAAGGAATTTTCAAATCTTCTTTAGGATGTTTCTTTTCATACTTATAATCTTCAGTCAAATCCACAATTTTATCTTTTCTGCTAAAAAAACCCATACATAATAAAACTAAGGTTTATTTTTAAATTTAGCTATCAAACATTTTTTAAATAAGAAATTCTTTAATTTTGCATGGGTACAGTAGTATCAGATATAATAGGCAAAATAAATCCAAAATATAAAGACGGTCCGGCTGTGGCGCACACATTAGGATATGATTCTGCTGTAGAAACTCTTGAACCAGTTTATTTTTTCATACTCGACTTAATGAATGATTTTGGACTCAATACAGAAAAATTAATAGATAATTTTTCTTCCTCTCCAGGTTCAGGATATTTTGCTGAACTTGGACAAAGAGCAACTATTATGCAAAATCAGGCCACAAAAGTTTTAGGAGACATAAATGTTGTTCTTAGAAGCGTTCTAAATGTAATATATGATTTAAAAGAATTTAGAGTAAGATTACAAAGCTATGATGATTTAAAATCTAAAGATAAAGACGGTGCAATTTTATCCCTAAAACAAATATGGATGGACAAAGTTGATATTCAAAAAGGAAATTCAAGTATAAAAGCAATGGCTCTAGGGCAGAGTGGATTTGCAACTTTAATAGATGCTTTCCTCGCTTCCAAAGATGAAAAAGATGCTGCAAGAATGGATTTGAATGATAGAGTAAAAAGAATTTTAATTCCAAGAATTCACGAATTTAATATATGGGTCTCTCAGTCTGAACAAGAATTGAGAAAAAGATATGAAATTGAAAAAAGCTATCTTAGAAGCCAAGTCAGCAGTTTGAAACTTTATTCAAGATGGGCAAAGCCTTATCTAAAGGCAGCTTATGATTTGGAAAGCAAAGACAAATCTAGAGATCCTGCACTGGTTAAAACATTTAATACAATTCTCCTTGAACTAGTATTACTTGGAAAAAATGAATTAAAAGTAAAAGATTCTGCACTTGAGGGTTTGCTTCCAAAAGATTTTGCAAAAGATAATTTTATAAAAACATTGAGAAAATATTACAGTTGCATTATTGTTGAATTAACTTTTAGGGGGATTCCTCAGAGAGTCTCACAACAGGCTCATTTTACATTCGGAGGAAAAGCTGACATTACATTCAAAGCATATGCACTAAATGAAGATGAAATAAAAAAATTAAACAAAGAACTTGACAAATCAGATTTAGATGATGTTCTAAAATTAATAAATGGTGCAACTGAGGACAGCATGAAGCAATTGCAGGATGAAATAAATTTCTTCCTTGAAGAAAAAAACCCTGAAAAAGAAAAGAAAACACAAATGGACAAAAATAATGTTAATCCCTTTTTTGCTTTGTTTGGAATGTACGACAGAGGAGAAAAAAAGGAAGCTCCAAAAAAAGAGGAGAAAAAAGAAGACAATAAACCCATAAGACCGGACAATTGGATAGAAAAGACTCATCTTAGAGCTCTAGCCGAACAAAATGCCAAGACAACTGCCATGAGTATTTTTGATATTTACAAAAAATCTCACGGAATGGCAAGTTATACATAATAAAAAATATTATATATTACATATTCTTCTGTAAATAATGCCAAGAAAAGCAAAACTAACCTCAAGAGAAGAAAGTCAGAAAGTTAAAGAGAAAAAAGCCTTAAGTCAGGAAGAAGTAAATACTCTTGAACAAATGCTTGATAAGGAAGATGATAAAACAGATTTATCAGAAATTGAAGAATCTCTCCCAAAACAGAGAAGAGAAAGAAATTCTCCTTCTCTAAACAAAATTAATGCTCCTCAAAGAGTTCCAACAAGGCTTGAGGGAGATGTCTCCAACACTCAATTAGCTAACAATAATCCTTCAGGAAATGAAGAAGATTCATTAAAATATATTTCTGGAGCAAACCAAACAGAAGAAAAAAAATATTTTCACTATAATGAGAAACTTATTGAAAGTGCAATTACTCATAGGGAGCTTGAAACCATGGGAAAGACTATCACTCCAAGAAGAGAAATAGGATTTGAAAATTCCCCACAGACAAAGATGGGAGTAACTGAAAGCTTTGCAAAGTATACTCTTCCAAAAAAAGTTGATAGAGAAAAAATAGGAAAAGAAAATCCTTTTGAAAAAAAAGAAGTGAAGTACACTCCAAGCGGATATTAATTCTAAAGATTAAGTTAATGTGAAGATGATTCTCAATTTGGATTAATTATTATAAGCTAAGTATCTGGTTATGGGTATTATTTAATATTAAAAAAACTGTTACAGACAACTGATACAACTAAACCATTAGATTAATAAATTATTCTTTACATTATATATAATATGGGAAAAGGTGATTACAGGGTAGATAATCTTTATCAGGGTGGATACTCTACATTAGACCCCAATAAATCTTATGCAAACAATTTTACAGGCTATAGAGCAGGTGCCGGCTCTCTTGGTCTAACAACTGATCCAAGAACAGCAAATATTGTAAAAGATGCTTCTACAAAATTATCTTCAGGTGTAAAACATATGGAACTTGCACTTGTTTCTTCTGAATTATTTGATTCTATTCCAAAACAGCAATTTGCCGAAATGAGACAATTGGGTAAAATAACCGGGGTAGAAGTTTCTGTTCATGCACCAGTTATAGATTCAGCAGGAATGTCTCAGCAGGGATTCAGTGAATTAAACAGAGAAGTTGCAGAAAGAAAAATTACAGACGCTCTCCTAAGAAGCCATGAATTAAACCCAAATGGAAATATTCCTGTTACATTTCATTCTGCAGAAGGAATTGCAGGTTCAGAGTGGAAAACTTTGGGAGATGTTGAAGGAAAAAAACCAAGGGAAGCAAGAAGACTCATTGGAGTTGATAGAGATTCTGGTAAGATGATACAATTGGAACTTGAAAAAAAATATTATCCAATGAGACATAATGAAAAAGGGGAAATAATGCCTGTGTCCAAAGAAGGAGATATATACACTCCAGAAGAAAATCTTAAATTACAAAATACAACAGTATGGGACAATCAGCTTTCTCAATTATTTTTTAATAAAGAAAGAGCAGATGAAATTTTACAGCAAAATTATGTTCAAATTCAACACCTAAAGAAAGATTTAGATGGAAAAAAGTACACTCTCAAAGATTTAACTCCTACTCAACAATCAGTTTATATAAAAGCTCAGGATGCAGAAAATTATTTAGATGATATAAGAAAAAATGCTAATGCTATATTTAGTAAGGCCTACGAATATGGAACTCCAGAACAAAAACAAACACTTACACAAATATCTGAAGAATTTGTTGAAAATGTAAATAAGCAACCAGATACTATGGGAATATCAAGAGCAACTAGTATTATGCTCAATGAACTAAAAAATCCAAAGTTAGCTCCTGAGATGTTTGTCTCAGTTGAAAAGTTTGCAACAGAAAAATCTGGAAAAACTTTTGGAACTGCTGCTTTTAATGCATTTAAAAAATTTAAAGACCCAAATAAAACCCCAATGATGGTTATTGAAAATCCTCCTGCTGGATTTGGCCTTTCAACTGGAGAAGATTTGAAAAATCTTGTAATAGAATCAAGAAAACAATTTGTTGAAAAAGCAAAAGCAAATGGAATGAATGAAAATGAAGCAGGTAAAATTGCTGAAAAATTGATAGGAGCAACATGGGACGTAGGTCACATTAACATGCTCAGAAAACAGGGATTTAAAGATGAAGATATAATAAGAGAAACTGAAAAAATTGCACCATACGTAAAACACGTTCACCTTTCTGATAATTTTGGATATGAGCATACAGAACTTCCTATGGGAATGGGAAATGTTCCTATGAAAGAAATTATGGAAAAACTAGGACAGAAAGGATTTGAAGCAAAGAAGGTAATAGAAGCTTCATCCTGGTGGCAGCACTTCCAGACTCCTCCTATAAAAGAGACTATGGAAGGACTTGGTTCTCCAATGTATTCTTCAGGACCAGGACCTTATTGGAATCAGTCTCTTGGATTACAGCAGGGATATCTCTCAGGATATGGAATGATGCTTCCTCCAAATAATTACCAGACTTTCGGAGCAGGTTTTTCACAGCTTCCAGGAGAACTTGGAGGAGAAATTACAAGAGCAGGAAATTCAGGAAGATTCAGTCAGAGAGGAATGGAATAATTAAGTTTATTAATTAAAAGAACATAAAACAAACATGCCAGAAAAAGGAAAGAAACATAAGGAAGAGGGGCAACACTCAGAAGCAGAATTACAACAGGCGGCAATTAAAGCGGGAATGCAAAATCTTATTCGTTCTAATCCGGGTTTAAGAGATTACGCTGTGTTAATGATGAATAATATAGATTATAATAAAATAGATAATTTTGTTAAGGAAAGTGAAGAGAAATATAAAACAGATAATCTTTCTTATGAAGAAAAAAACAACTCAATATATAATGGGATTGCAAATTATGTTGCTTCTGGAGGAGCATTAAAGAATAAAGCAATACAAACACTCTTTGACAAAAGCAAGGAGGGAAAATTAGATAGAAGCATTCTTGAAAAAATTGTAAATTTCTTTAAACCGAATAAATTTGAAGGAACAGAATATTTTGAAAAAGCTACTAATGCATACTCTGATATGTATGATATCCTTTCTCAAAATGAATTAGCTCAAAAGAAACTACCAAAATTAGCAAAAGCTGCAGAGGCAATGAAGATGTATGGATTTTTAGATGTGGCATTAAAAAACTTTAAAGCCCACGGAATGATGAACGATAAAGAGTATAAGATGCTTTCCCAAATACATTACCAAAATACAGCAATTAGAGCAGAAAAAGGAAAGAAAAGTCTTGAAAGTTATATAATTAAGGAAAAAGAAGATTTAGAAAAAGAGGAAAAAGAAAAGACTGCTCAAACTGTTGCAGCCTCAATAATAGGATTCATAGGAGTATTATTAGTTCTTTTCAATTTAAGAATTACTGGTGCAGTTATAGGAGGGGATAATCCCGTAACGATGGGAATTGTTGGGGTATTTATGCTTCTCTTCTCTCTTTTGTTATATTTTAGGCCTTTAAAAAGAACCTTTAAAAAGTAAAATCTCCTTAAAAAAATATAAAAGATGGTGGAAAAAAGTTTGGAAAAGAACAAAACAAAAAAAGACGTGCAATCTTCTGAGAAAGAAAAAAAGTTTAACAGCAAAAATATTCCAACCTTGCAGCTAAGAACAGAAGATGAGATTGCAATGGATTTTGCAGTGAAGACTTATAAAAAATTTGACAAGATGGTCAAATCAATAGTTCTTTTTGGTTCAGCAATAAAACAAAATGCAGTTCCAGGTTCAGATATTGATATAATGATATTAATTGATGATGCTTCCATAAAATGGGATCAGGAATTAATTGCATGGTATAGAGAAGAACTCGAGAAGATAATAGAAACAAGCCCATACAAAAAAGAATTGCACATAAATACTATAAAATTAAGCACATGGTGGGAAGATTTGCTTAAAGGAGATCCTGTTGTTGTGAATATTTTAAGATATGGAGAAGCAATGATAGATTCTGGAGGATTTTTTAATCCACTTAAACAACTATTAATAGAAGGTAAAATAAGAGCTACTCCAGAAGCAATATATGCTTGTTTACAAAGAGCTCCAATGCATTTTGCAAGGAGTAAAGCTGCAGAGTTAGGTGCAATAGAGGGGCTGTATTGGACAATGGTAGATTCTGCACATGCTGCACTTATAGCTGCAAATGTTTCTCCTCCTTCCCCCGAACATATTCCAGGAGAATTAAAATTGAACTTTGTAAATCCTGGAAAATTAAAGATGAAATATGTAGACTGGTTCAGAGATTTGAATATCATGCATAAAAAGATAAATCACGGAGAAATAACAGATTTAAAAGGTATTCAAATAGATGATTGGCAAAACAAAACAGAAGATTTTCTAAGAACAATGGCTCAATTAGTTAATGAATTGATTAAATAAATTATTCAGATATACTCAATAATCTCTCTCTTTCACTTTTTAATAAGTCTTTTTTTGAATATTTTCTTATAAAATCCTCTATCCAAGAATCCTTTTGAAGATTTATCTTGTGCAGTTCATCATTTGAAAAGATATGTTTCTGAAGAGCAAAGGCAAAATATTCTGGATGTCCCAAAGACTCTGGACTGAGCCCACGGCATAATTTGGGATAACAATTATCCATAGCCTCTTCAATTATCAATCCCCCCAATGTTTTTTCAATTTCTTCATTAACATCAGGTTTACGATTACATAAAAAAATTATTTCCTCACTATTTTTTCTCATGTAGTCTCCAATTTCATTCATGTTCAATCCAGAAAGCTCTACAAGAAAGGTATATTCAAATTTATCTATTAATGCCATGAAACAAAACAGCCATTAATTATTATATAAATATTTATGTGCTTAATGAGTTGGTCAAATAGAATAGTTATCCGGATAAGATTTTTTTACTCTATTCTCCCTCCTCATTTTAATTAACTGAATATTTCCTCTCCGTAAAATGGAGAGGAGATGTGTGTTCAGCCTTATCCATAAGATAGGTGTGCTATTGTTTTGTTTCATTTTGGTTTCTCCTTAAGTTTAGTTAGAAATGTCAATAATTCACCTTATAAATCGATTATTAAAGATAGATTAGTATCTATCTTCCACAAGCTTTAAAAGAGAAATTTATAGAAAATTAGGCATAATTTTATCGAGTAGAACAATCTTTTGATTTCCTGATTTTTTCCATATTAAAATATCTAACGGTTAATTGAAATGCTTTGTCTTCTAAATCAGAACTATCTGATTTAACTCCTCCAACCTTATGAATATAATTATTATAAACTCTATCGTTAAATTCACTGTATACTTCCATAACTTTCTGAAGAGGTAAATCGTTTTCAACAACGAAATCAGCAATTGCTTTTATATGCTCTAGACGAGATAATTTTTTATTCTCCATCTTTCTTTGTCAAATCCTCCAGACTACTAGGAAATGCAGAAACATCTGCACCAAGTTTTATTAAACGTGCCAATGTAAAATTATAATTATCTTTTAGAGAAGATAACATCTCATCCTTGTTAGCATCTATATTCATATTTTTGAGAAAAATTAAATCTCCATTATATGTTCCACGAAAACGAAGATCCTTATACACTTCAATGAAATTTTCAAGAACTTCTTTATTTTGACTTATAACTAACATATTATTGATTCCCATTTTAAAAATTAATCAAAGGTCCTATTATCCCAAAGAATCTCATTTTATTTACCTGGTTCTTTCTTTTCTGGTTCCTTCAGAATACTTTCTAATCCCTTTGAAACTTGTTCCTGTCTAGAAGCTAAAACTTTCTTCACTGTTTCATCAGTCTGATATTGTATAGCAGAACCGATTATAGATCCAGCCACTTTCTTATCTAATTGATTAACATACTTACCAGCATAATCTGCTCTTATTGAACCTTTATATCCAGCATATTTCATTGCATCTTCTATTTTTACACTTGCTAATGATTCCTGCAATATCATAGCAGAAGTACTTTGTATGTAAGGACTAGTTATTGCACCACCTTCATTTTGAAGTTGGGGTAAAAATATTTGTTCGTAAACATGTTGTTCTGGAGATTTGCTTATAGCTTCATTATAGAAATTAATTCCTGCCTCAGCAAGTTTACCATATTCTTCATGACTTATAAATTTAGGAGCAGCATAATTCCACATAGAACTCTTCAAATTTTTGTTTGCAACTTCAGCTATCTTAGAAGCTTTTTCCTCTGCTTCTTTTTGAAGTTCTTCTGGTGTCTTTTCTTTTTGTTCGTTTGTCATATCTTTTACATAAAATTAAACTATTTAAATCTTTCGGTATTGTTACCATTGCTTAAAAGTAACAAATAAAACAACCTTTTTTACTGAGGCTGAGAAGCTACTTGAACAGCTGCCTGAGGCATAAATTCGTAAAGAACTCTTGTCTTGCAGGGCAACTTAGCCTTTATCTCTTTGAAAGCATCCCTAGCCAAAACAACTGCTTTTGGAGTAGAAACAGCAATGAAAAATATTGGTGCATTAGCCTTTAATATAGCAGATTTACCTATGCATTTTCCAAAGGATAACTGCATTCCAGTCTGCATACGGTCTGCTCCTGCTCCGGTCAACATTTTATTTTCTCTTTGAATATGATGCGGAAAAGGAACAACTCTAAAGAAATACTGTCCTGCCAAAACTTCATCAAGTCTCTTATTTATGTACTGTCTACAAGCTTCCAAAGAATTATGTCTTATTTGAACTGCTTCAGTTGTTACAAGAGTTAATTTGTGAGCATATTTACCTAATTCATAAGCCTTACCCTCTCCCATACTGAACTTAACAATCTTCTGAGGGGGAACTACCTTTATGTAAGATCTGTTTTTCCTCTTACTTATACGAGTATAAGGAACAGCTACTCTCTTTGAATATGCGTTTGCTTTTCTAAGTGTTGCCATTTTATTTTATATCCACCTTTGTTGTAACAGCCTGTCCAGGTAAACCTATTTCAAATATAGCTCTTACAACTCCTTTAATTCCGTGAGTAGCAGCAATCTTTCCATTTATCTCTTTTCCAGCAGGAGATTTCCATACAACATTTTTTCCAACGAACTTTTGAGCATCCACTTTATTTGAGACGTTGTCTATCTCTATAAGAAAATGTCTTTCATGTATTGTTTTCTTTCCTCTTCGAAATTGTATAACTCTTCCGCTTGTCATAAGTATTAATCAAGAAAATTAGTTTTTAAAGGTTTCTTAGATGCTGCTATAATCTAAATTAGTTATCTTAGTAAAATCATGACAGTTAAAAGTATAACAAGGTTAGGTTTAACAGATAATTATATCTCTTAAATGTAAAAAAACTAAAAAAATAAAGCTTATTTTTTTAATACAATAATCTCTCTTCCTACAATTTGACCTTCTCTGAATTCTTTTATAGGAAAACCCTCTTCCATTTTAAGCCCTGTTTTGCTTAATATCCTATCTGTATCACATCCAACTCTTTCTCTTCCTGTGCTTATGAAAGGCAAAGTAAGAACCATTTTTCCCATAACGCTTTTTTTAAGATTATTTACAACACTTATAATTAAATTTTCAGCTTTATCTATCATCTTTTTTGCTTCTTTTCTATCGGGGGTTTTTCTTAAAGTCTCTCCAAAATCAGGTTCACTCACAAGAGCATCCACTGAACCCATCACAACTTTGCTTGAATCATTATTCATTAAAACCCATTTATCTCTTGGAACATTAAGCCATGCAATATTCTTTCTTGCACCCTCAATTGCCTCATCGTCTCTGTCTATTCCTATTGCTTTTACTCCCATGCTCAAAGATTCCATTAATATAACCCCAATTCCACAGAATGCATCGAGTATTGTTCCATCCTCTTTAACTTCTGAAAGATTTATCATTATTTTAGCCAATCTTGGAGATATACTCAAATCTTCTCTTCTCACTGGTTTCTCCATATCTCTTTTTTCAAGTTCTTTATAATTGCATTTTTGAACAATTTTTCCAAATAAGTTTTCAAAAACAAAAAATTCTTCATTTATTCTGTTTGAAGAAAGTTTCTTTACTATATTTTCATCCTGAGTTTTTATAAAACCAGAAAATTTCTTTTCTGTTACTTTAAGTCTTTCAGAACGGAATCTTACCTTAAGATATTCTGAAACCTCAGCAGTTCTATCTGAAAAGTCCCATATAGCATAATTAAATTTATTATCAGTTCCCATGTAAATATCTCTCTTATTCATGTCTTTTAACTGGCACATAACTATTCCTATTGCAATTACCCCTCCAAGAATATCAACACTACCAGCATCAAGAGGTTTTTCCAATTCTATCAATAGCCCATTTTCTCTTAACTTCTCATTCATAATTACATTGTCAGTTCTTTTAAGAAAACTCTTTATCTCTTCAACAGACAAATGGGGATTTCTACCCAATATAAACAGGTATATCATATAAAACTAAGAAAATCTCAAGTTAAAAAGGATTTCGGTTATAAAATATTAACTAAATAAATCTTTTTATATTTGAAAACAATGTAAAAACATGGAAAATAATATCGAGATAGTTTATGATCTGACACTCTATGAAATACAAAATAATAGAAATACACCAAAAATTAAAGCTCTAACTTCTGCAATATCTTCCATTCTTATATATTATGACAAACCTGAAGAGATACTTGGAGATATCTATCTTGATTTCATTATTTACAAAAAAGAGATAGAACATAAAAATTTGGATAAATTCCTTAATTTTTTTGAAATGGATAATGGAAAAGATATAGAATCTAATAGAAATGTATTGGAAGAAGGATTAAACTCTCCAGTAAAAGATAAATTAATTGGAATAATCGCCTCTTATAAATTAATTGAAGATCATAACCTTCTTGAGGGGTTTGAAAGATATCTCAAACTAAAAAATATTAAGGAATATTAAATTTATTTAATTTACAACAGAATTTCAAAATCACCAAATTCCCTCTTCAAAACTTCAAGAACTTTAGGACTAAATTCAACATCTTTCTTGTTCTTTTGAGATTCAACAGCTTCAGAAATCTCGTTCATATTTGACTCTTCAAGTTTCCCCGTTATACTAAAGACCTTATTGTCTTTTATAAGGAAAGTCTTTCCTCCAGAAACAAGTAATTCTCCATTGCTGTCTTTGAATTTTAATTTCATTCTTCCTTTTTCAAGAGAAACTAAATCACATCTCTGTGAAAATTCAATTAAATCATTTATTAAAACAGCTGCTTCCTTTCTTGCATCATCAACCTTGTGAGCATTTAATTTTCCTTTTTTAAAGTCTGCCTTTACACTTATTATGTTTCTTAATATTCTCATGTGCTGCTGAGTCATCTTTCCTTTCTTTACAAGATTCTTTTCAAAATCCTCAACTAATTGAGCCTGTGATTTCTTCCCAAACATTGAAGTTAACAAATTTATTATGTCTGAATAAATGCTTTCAACTGTTTTTCCCTGAGCTTTCTTATCAATCTGAACTCTAAGCTCTTTTAATCTTTTAAGATAATCTTCTGTTTCATTCAAAAGCTTGTCAATTTCTGCTCCGGAAATCTCTTTTATTTTCTCATGCTCATAATCTCTCCATATATTAATAACCCTATCCAAAAAATTCAAATATTTATTCTCAATCATTTTTGTATCAACAAATTCTTTTTTGAAATCCCTTACAAGTTCCTTCTTTGCATTTGGTGGAGGACATCCATTTAGCATTAATAAAGCCTGTGCAGGAGTTGTAACTCCCCAAAATATATTTGTAAATATTTCAGATAATAATGTTCTTTTGCTTCTTGGTATAATTCCATCTCCCATACTCATAAACATGTCAATTGCCTCAGGAGAAGGCTTTAATTTGCCCATCTTAAGAAGAGCTTTCCATGGCATGAAAGTTCCTCTGTCATAAATTGGAACTCCATCTCTTATAAATGTAAAGAAAACGGGATGAGCATCTTTAACACCTTCCCAGAAATCAGTAAGAAGGTATATCTGAGGTTCAAGCTTATTATTTACACCAGCAAGAGCACTTGCTTCTCCAACATACTGGTATATTATACTCCTCAATCTTTCTTTTAGCTCGAGTCTTGGCATTCTCTTTACATCCGTATCATTTATTATAACAAAAACATCAACATCAGAAGTCTTTACAACATCTCCTCTTATCAAACTTCCACCAAGAACATAAGAAACAACATACTTTTCAAATTTCTGCAAAACAAGTGATTTGTGAATTTCTGTAACTCTCATAGCTCCAAGAATTCCCTTATCATAAAGAGGAAAAGACATAGCCATTGCTGCATACAATTCAAACTTCTGATCAGTGCAGATTTCCCATATCTCAGAAGGAGTTCTTATATAGATCCAGACATCCTGTTTTGATTTCTCAATCTGATCTACAATCTCTTTCTTCATCTCGGAAATTTTCTTGTCTTTATCATCTGGAATTATTATGTTTATATGAACTTTTTTAAGAAGTTTCTCAGTCTGTTCTTTTGTTAGATTTTCTGTTTCTTCCTCTATAAAATCTTTTATTGACTGAGGAGGTAAAATACTCACTGCCTGTGTAAAAGGGTATTTTTTGACAATAAAATTTTTAATCTTTTCAAGTTCTTTTTTTATTTTATCGCTATTTTTATCCTTCTCTGGGGCTTCAGGAACTGGAACTTTTTTAGAAGCATAATTATTATCCAAGTTCATTTCAGGGATATTAGCATCGTTATCTGTCATTATAAAAAAATGAATTAATTACTTTTAAATCTTTGGTTAAGAAAAGAACTGTTCTGCTCCATATTCTTCAACAAGATTTCTTCTTAGTGCCTTAACTGCTCTTCTATTACGGCTTCTGCATGTGGAAGAAGGAACTCCAAGAAAATTTTCAATCTCATCATAATCCATATCAAAAGATTCTCTCAAATAAATAATTTCTGAGTAAATATCTCCCATTTTTTTTAATTTCTCCCTTATAATTCCTCTATTCTCCTTTGAACAAAAATCCCCCTCAGAAGAAAAATTAAATTCACTAACATTTTCTTCTAAAAATTTATTTTTTAACTTTTTCATTCTTAATTTATTTACTGCTGTATTATGAGCTATACTTAAAATCCATGATTTAAAACTCCCTTTCTCTTTATAGCTATCAAAAGAATTGCTGTCAAGAAATACATTGTAAAAGACATCATTTACATTATCCTCCGCATCCTCTTTACTGCCTAATATGCTTTTAGAAAAACCACAAAGGGCATTATAATATTTGGTATATAATCTTCCAAGAGCAGAATTAGAATACTCATTTTTAGACTTTATTGTTTTAATTAATTCCTCATCAGAAAAGCTTTCCAACCTCATATAAACTCTTTAATTAATATTATTTTTAAATATTTAGATAAAACAAAGATAAATAGATATATCCGTAGCTCAAAATCTTTAAATATAGTCCTGATTATCTTATTTTAAGCGCCCCTAGTTTAATGGTAGAATATCTCGTTGCCAACGAGGTGGTTCGGGTCCGATTCCCGAGGAGCGCACTTAATCTTATATAATATTAATCTGAACATTTTTAGATAAATTGACTCCATCACATTGCAATTCAGCATATAAATACCATTTTGTCATAGAGTTTTGACCAGTTAAAATTTGAGCTGATTTAAATAAAGTATTGGAAATTCCTTCTAATTTTTGAGAAACATTTAATGGAATAACTATTGAAAAATCATAAGGATACTCTGAAGGAGAATATTCTTTTTTCCCATCCAGAGGTTGACTAAAATCAAATAGATTATCCTCTCTATATTGATTATCACTGCTATTCTTAGAATAAGTCCTCTGTGTTCTCTTGCATACCAAACCTATAATTAATTTATCAGATTTTACAGGTTTCTTAAGTTTTAAAATCAATTTACCATTTATTTTCTCACCAGCAGTATAACTATATTTCTCAGGAACTATCTCAATAGAACCTTTCATTCTCTTCAAAACCAAGGATATAATTATAAAAAGAAAAACAAGTACAATCACCCCCACAAGAACATAACTCAAATTCATACAATACTAAAAAGTAAGCAATTTAAAAAATTATCTAAAAAAACAAGCTTCCTACATTCCTAAACTTTTAAGCAATTGGAAGACTAAAAGTGCTGGCCAAACAATAGCCTTCAAAACCCCCAAAACACCCATCCAAAAGCCTGTTGCTGTTGAAATGTAATAAATTGCTGCACCTATGAAACCTAATCCATAAAGAGCATGATGCCCGTGATGATAGCTATGATATTTATGATTACCTTCACAACAATCCTCTTTTTCAATTCTCTTTTTCGGCATTTTTTTCACCTCCTTCTTATCTTTTATAACATTTTATATTTAAATATCTTATTAAGAAGAAAATTTTTAAACTTTAACGACTTTAATATAAGATGCAGAAAAATAAAAGAATTTGTATTATAATAGCAGCCATATTGCTAATTCTGCTGATTATAATAGCAATGCTATTAATTAATTCCTCAAAAAATAAAACAACTACATCTTCCTGTAATTACAATGATTCAAATAAAACTTATATTAAAAACGAAAGCAATTGTGTAATTAATTTTCTATGCATACAGGGCAAAGTTGCTTTTTCAGATTCATGCGGTTGCGGATGCAAAAATCAATAAAATAAAAAACACCAAGGAAGATTAAACAATTCATTACTCACTTTCAGCAACTTTTTCTGCTATAGCTTTTTATAGGGATTTATTCTGTATATACTAAAATGGGACCTGAAAATATGTGGATTGGAAAAGATTTCTTAACAAAGGTTGAGATTGAAAAATTAATAGATAATTATATAATGAACGAAGGAAGAACAAGTTCAACTCAAGAAATTTTAAATTCTGGTGCAATCCCAAGATTAAAGGGATATACTGTCAGACCAGGAAAAGTTTCTGATTCAATTTATGGGGGAAAGGGAAGTTATATTGATAAAAAAACTGGAGAAACGATTAACTTTGAGAACCCTCCTTTGAATGCATATGACGGAACACCCTTAAGAATAATGGTAAGAACCCAAAGAATATCTACTCATGATATTAATCGTGGAGAAATTCCATTTAAAGATCAAATTCTTGCAGCAAATCATAATTATATGAGAAGATTACTAACTCCTGCAATTGGAACCTCGCAATATGATGTTGAGGGCTTGCCAGACAATGCAGTTGTTATTGTTTCTGAAGACTTAAAAGAGGATATTGATTTTGAAAATGTACTTAGAGCATACATGGCCAAAAGTTCAACTTCAACATCTTTATATGTTCATTATATGAATGGTGAAAGAGAATTTTGTGGTCATAAATTACCAGAAGGATTATTCCCAAACGGACCTTTACCCTATGTGATGGATACTCCTTCAACAAAATCTGCCGAACATGATGTTTCTGTATCTCCAGAAGAATTATTTAATATGAAAGTTTGCACTCCTGAAATATATTCACAAGTGAGAAACGGTTCCGTTTATGCCTTTGGAAAGGTTGATGAATTCTTTAGGCCTAAAGGAGTTATAGCTGTTGATACAAAGACAGAACATGGAATTAACAAAAAAGGAAAAATTGTATCCAAAGATGAAATATGGACAATGGATTCTTCCAGATTCTGGCTTGTTGATGATTATAACACACAAGTTGAATTATTTTTAAAAGGAAAAGAAGAAGAGCTTGTAAAATATCTAAAAGAAACTCAACCCGGCATAAAAGAAAAAGATTATGTAGTAAATGGAAGAGTAGTTCCGTCTCCTAGATCTCTTTCTAAAGAATTTGCAAGAGGTTTTTCCGAAGGAGAAAATGGTTATACTGAAGAACAAAGAGCACAAATAGCTATAAGGTATGTTGAAGGCATTCAAAGTTTACTTGGAAAAAAATTTGAACCTGATTTAAGACCAAGAGATGTTAGAGTAATCTCTGGACTTGAATTGGCCGTTTCTATTGCAACTTAATTAAAATGATAGAAAAATATTTATTCTTAGGTTCTGGTTCTGACAAAGATCCTGGATTTGATGATGTATCTATAGAAGGTGTTCCGTATAAAGAATTTATGAAGAGCAAAGGAATAACTGTAATAGATAAAGTGATTGAATCTTGTCATGGATGCTATGATATTATGGATAGCTATAGTCAACAAATGCAATTTCTTGCGAATAATGGAGCAAGAGTCGTTGCTGTTTTACAGGGAGGATTACTATTTGGTCTTCCTTCAATTCAGGCAACTCAGACTACTTTTCCTATACTTTCTCACCCATTAGATTTAGTTGCATATTCTGCTTTTATGGTTCCATCAGGACATGCTGTAATTGCAAGTGTTGGAGTTGATGATGAAAAAAAAGCAGAAAGAGCAAAAGCATTAACTCTTGCAGAGAGAATTTTGAATTTAGAAAATCCTTCTGTAAATATCATTGCAAACGTTGAAAACATTGAAAAGATAATTGAAAAAAATAATTTATTTGGAATAGCTTCTAACATATATAGCAGTATTTCAAGCGATGCTTTATCTTTGGTTTATGGAAAGACGGAAGAAATGAGAAAAATACCAAAAGAAAGTTTTGTAGTGAGAGCAGATTCAGATGAGAAACTTAAAGATTGGAATTATCTTAAGACTGCAGAAGAAAGACATCACATAGAAGATTGGAATAAAGTTCCTTCTATGCAAGTTAGAGGATTAGAGAATTTAGCTATATTCGCTGCAAAGATTATTTCTTTACAAAAACCAGAATTAATAGCAAATATAAAAGAGATAGGAAGAAAAAAATTGATTACATATAAACAAAGAGACTTATTAGTTGAAGCGGAGGCAGCAATAAAAAATGGAAGATAATTTTTCAGGACTAAGCAGTATGATTTATTCAGGGAGAGGTATAACTGTAGGAATGACACCTGAAGGAAATTCTTTTGTTGGTTATACTCTTACAGGAAGAAGTCCATCTTCTCAAGCAAGAAGACTCGTTAGAGGAAAAGAGACAGGCATTGTAAGAACAGAATTAGTTGAAGATGATGAAACATTAATAAGAATGTTTAATATAAAAAATGAAGCAGATTTATCAAAACTTAAATCAGACATTGCTAAAGGAAGTAGAGCATTGATTGTCTATCCTGCAATTATGCCTGCAGGAAATAAAATTGTTGTGAGTAATGGGGCTCAAACAAAATTATTATACAATACTTCAATAAACGCTTATGTAGATGCCAATCCGATTACTATTTTAAGAGAGGCATTTTCAAAACCTTTCTATGAATATGATGAAAAAGGGGATAAATTGATTGACGTAACTAAATACGAGCCAGACAATCCAAATTTTACTCCAAGAATAAGTGCATGCTTAGATAATAAACTGGCCGGAATTCATATTGTTCGTAGAGCATGGGAATCCGAAGAGAAAGATGATAAAATTTCAACAATCGTTTTATTTCCAGGACAAGCAAATGGGATAACAACTTACAGCGGAGGAAATGAAAATCCTCTGGCACCTTTCAAGGGAGAATTATTATATTTCAATATTGAGTCCAACGACCCACAGGAAATTTGCTACAATTTATACAATGCCATTGGAAATCCAAATCCAAATGATAATAACAAAGTATACAGAGTTTCTGCTTCAGTAATGATGAAAAAGAAAGATGGATTATGTTTTGCTGCATTAAATAGAGCTGACGAGGGAAAAAAATGACAAGAGGAACCGATGTTTCTGATATGAAGAGAAAGTATAGAACTGCAACAGAAGTACATTTGCCCGATGAATATAATTTATATTTAGAAAAAGAGGCAGATTTAAAATATGGAGAAAATCCAATGCAAGCAGCGGGAGTATTCAAATTTTCAGGAAGTAATTTAGCAGACCTTACAAACATTAGATTGGCAAAGTCAGGAAAGGGAGGGATATCAGCAACTAATTTTATGGATGTTGCTCGTGCAATGGATGGACTAAAATATTTTCCTGCACCATCTGTTGCAGTAATGAAACATTTAATTTTTTCAGGATTTGCAACACAGAATGGAACAACAAGCTTAGATAATCTTTACAGAAGCGCAAGATATACGGATGCAAGAAGTGCTTATGGATCTGTTGTTGTCTTTAATAGACCATTAAGCATAGATTGTGCCCATGCATTATTGGAAAGTTATGTTGAAGGAGTAGCAGCTCCAGAATATGAAGAAGGTGCAATGGGAATACTTGAAACAAAAAAAGATTTGAGAGTAATGCAATTTTCTAATCTTGATAAATTGCCAAAATTTGTAGATGATGATACTCAAGGATTATACGACATAAAAGCACTACCGACAGGAAGAGCAATTGTTCAGACACCATATTTAACAAGCATAAAGGGCGTTGAAGATTTAGTTTTAGATCCTATGATAAATGGAAGATTTGTAAAAAGAGACCCAACGCAAGAGGAATTGAAAGATATGTTGACTGCTTGGTATATTAATTTCGGAGTAAGAAGCAATGGAATTGTTTTTGTTAAAGATGGTGTGACTCTTGCAGTAGGAAGTGGACAACAAGAAAGAGTTGGAGCTGTAGAACAGGCAATTGTCAAGGCTTATCAGAAATATATGGATAGAAATAACATCCCTTATAATCCATTACACGGAATATTATCTAAAGATGGAACTATAGTTAATTCTCCATTAAAGGGAGCCGTTTGTTCCTCTGATGCATATTTCCCTAAGAGAGATTGCATTGATTTAATGGCAAGTGTAGGTATAAGCGGAGTCATACAGCCAGGAGGATCTATACATGATGAAGAAATTATAGAAGCTGTAAATGAAAATAATATGTCAATGCCATTTACTCTTGAAAGATGCTTTGGACATTTTTAATAAAAAAATTATTTATAATATTTCTCTAGGTTCGTAACTCATTGCATTAGGATATTTTGAAAAGAAATATTGAGCATCATTAGAAACTTTATCTATCTGCATTCTTGCATTTCCAATTTGTCCTTCTTTATTATTAATTATATCTTTTATTTGTGCCTCAGTCACCACTCCATAAAAAGCAGGATCGTGAGCTAATAGTGTTGGAAGACTTGTTTCAGAACTTCCTTCTTCTTTCATTCTATTTCCCTCCGCTATAGAATGTTTCTTTATTGCTTTATGTGCATCTTCTCTTCCAACCCCGCATTTTGTTGCCATCTGCAATATTTCAGTTGTAACAATAAATGGAAGAAATTTATCCAACTCGTGAACTATTTCCCCTTCATATGCATGCATATTATTAAGAACAGTTAAAGTAGCTTCACATAAACCATCCATTGCATAAAAAGAACCTGGGAGTATTACTCTTCTAACAACAGAACAAGAAACATCCCCTTCTCCCCATTGATGCCCCGATATTCTTGAAGCACCATCAGCAAACATACCTAAAAGATCTGAAAGCCCGTTTATCCTCTCACATGTTCTTGTATTCATCTTATACGGCATTGCACTGCTTCCAGTTTGTCCTTCATCGAATCCTTCATTCACTAAACCAAATCCTGCCATTAAACGCATTGTGTAAGCAAAATTTGAAGGAGCAGAACTTAATTCAGAAAGATTATTACAAAGTTCAAGATCAAGAGATCTAGGATAAACCTGCCCAGTAGAATTTAATACTCTTTTGAATCCTAATTTTTCTGCAACAATTCCTTCTAATTGTAATGCTTTTTCTTGGCTTCCTAATAATTTTATCATGTCTGTCTGTGTTCCAATAGCTCCCTTTATTCCTCTTAATGCATAATTATCAATAAAATTTTCAAAACTTCCTAAATGTAACATTAATTCTTCTCCCCACATTGAAAATCTTCTTCCTAGTAATGTTGCTTGAGCAGGTTGGTTATGTGTTCTTGCTAGAACATAATTATTATATTTATGTGAATTATCAACGATGTGCTTTAAAACAGAAACATTTTTTCCAAAAACAAGCTTTGAAGCTTCAAGACATCCCATCTGCTCACCATTGTCCGTAGGGTCTCTCGAAGTCATTCCCCTATGAATATTCTGACCCGCTCCGGCAGTTTTTACAAAAGATTCTATTCTAGCTTTAAGATCATGTTTTAGTATTATTTCTCTAGCCTTTATATCTTCTAAATCTATATCATTTTTTGCAGCTTCAAATTTTTCTATATCTTCTGAAGGAATATTCAAACCAAGCTCCCTTTGACCTTTCATAACTGCAATCCATAACTCTCTTTCTGTAAGTATTTTCCCTTTTTCAGAAAAAATAGCATTCATTTCTGGAGTTGCATATCTTGCTGATAAAACATCTTCGTTTGACATATAAATGAATAGAAAATAAATTGCTTTTTAAGAATTTATATTATGTAAAACATAAACTCTAAAATAGTTTAACCAAAAATATGCTATAAAAACAACAAATCATCAAATTTATATAAACTAATTATCTAATTTTCAAGGAATGGATAGCTATTATTCATTAAAAAAAGAGGAGATTTTCAGCAGACTTGAAACTTCAGAGAAAGGCCTAACAACTTCAGAGGCAAATGAAAGGCTAAAAAAGTATGGTAATAATGTAATTAAAGAAAAAGATAGAAGAACAATTTTTGGAATCTTTATTTCCCAATTCAAAAGTGCTTTTATTCTAATTCTTCTTCTTGCAACTGTAATTCTATTTATTTTAAGTGAGACAGTTGAAGCTCTTGTAATAATGGGTATAATCCTGCTGAGTTCTGTCCTGGGATCCTTTCAGGAATTTAAAAGCGATAAAGCATTAAAATATCTGCAAAAATACATTACTTTTAAATCAAAAGTTGAAAGAGACGGAAAAAGAACAGAGATTGATGTTAAAGATTTGGTTCCAGGAGATATAGTATTCCTTACCTTAGGAGACATTGTCCCTGCAGATTTAAGAATAATAGAATCAAAAAACCTTTATGTAAACGAATCTTCAATTACTGGTGAATCTTATCCTGCAAAAAAAGATTCTTCTTCAATAAAAAAGAATGATATTCTTCTTACAGAACAGTCAAATATGCTCTTTATGGGTTCTGAGATTTCTGAAGGATTCTGCAAAGGAATTATTATCTCAACAGGGGAAAATACAGAATTTGGTAAAACTGCAAATGTATTAAGCTCAAGAGAACCTCAAAGTGATTTTCAGAAAGGAATAAGCAGTTTTGGCAGTTTTCTCACAAAAGTAGTTTTTATTATGGCAATATTTATCTTTATTATAAATTTCTTTTTGGGAAAAGGTGCCTTTAATTCATTTCTTTTTGCAATTGCTTTGGCAGTCGGAGTAACACCTGAACTTCTCCCAGTCATAATGACAATATCTATGTCAAAAGGGGCCATTAAAATGGCTGAAAAGAAAGTTATTATAAAAAAATTAATCTCAATTGAAGATTTGGGAAATATGGATGTTCTTTGCACAGACAAAACAGGAACATTGACAGAGAATAAAACTACAATCAAAGATTATTTTGATATAAATGGAAAGAAGGATCAGAAGATTATGGAATATGCCCTAATTTGCAATTCTCTAACCTCAGTAAAAAATAAATCAAATGATAATATTCTTGACAAAACAATAGTTGAATATGCAAATTCTCAGAGTATAAAATATCCTGATTATGAAAGAATTGAAGACATTGAATTTGACTATAAGAGAAAAAGAATGAGCAGTATTATTCAGATAAATGATAAGAGAGTTTTAATTTGTAAGGGAAACACTCTCTCTCTACTAGATGTCTGCTCAAAAGTTAAATATAATGATAAAATAGTATCAATAAGTTCCAGAAGAAAATGGATAAAACAAAAATTTGAAGAGCTGAGCAAAAAAGGCCTAAGAGTTATATCAATAGCATATCAAAAAGTTGAAGTCAAAAAAGATTATGCAATAAAAGATGAAAAAAATTTAATATTTATAGGATTTTTGACTTTCCTTGACCCTCCAAAAAAAGATGTGGGAGAAACTATAAAGAAATTAGATTCATTGGGAATTCAAGTAAAGATTCTTACTGGAGATAACGAATTAGTAACTGAAGAGATATGCAAGGAAGTAGGATTTGATATTAAGGGAAAAGTTTTATGCGGAGAAGATTTGGAAAAAATGAGTGAAGAAGAGTTTCTGAAAGCAATTGAAGAAAACAATGTTTTTGCAAGAATAATACCTGAACAAAAGTTCAGAATTGTTTCTGGTTTAATAAAAAATAAGCATATAACTGGATTTTTAGGAGACGGTATAAATGATGCTTCAGCAATAAAAATAGCAGATGTTGGAATTACAGTGGAAGGCGCAGTTAATGTAGCCAAAGAAAATGCAGATGTAATTCTTCTGCACAAAGGTCTGGGAGTTATTGCAGAAGGAGTTTTGGAAGGGAGGAAGACTTTTGGGAATTCTACAAAATATATACGTAATGCAATAAGTTCTAACTTTGAAAATATGTTTATACTTTCAATCTCCTCTTTCTATTTCAAGTTTGTCCCTCTTCTGCCATCTCAGATACTTCTTATCAATTTTATTACGGGTGTCCCATTAATAACTATTTCATCAGATAACGTGGACAAATCCTACATGAGAAGACCAAAAAAGTGGAGAATAGAAATGATTAGAAAATTCATGATATTCTTTGGAATTATAAGTTTAATTTTTGACGCTCTTACAATAATAATAATCTGGTTTTTTGTGGCCCCTGGAAATATAACAATGTTTAGAACAGTCTGGTTCACTGAATCTATTTTATCAGAAATTTTCATAACCTTCTCACTTAGAACAAAAGAACCATTTTGGAAATCAAAACCAAGCAAATTATTGATTATTGCATCTCTTCTTGGAATAGCTTTAACTCTATTTGCAGTCTTTTCCTCCTTTCATGGTCTATTTGGACTTGAAAATCTTACATTACTGAGCATAGTGATAATTGGAATAATCTTAATATTCTACTTTATACTTGTTGAATTTGGAAAGAGAATTTTCTATTCAAAAATTTCAAAAGAAGATTAAAAAGATAAATTCTATTCAATGTCTCTCTTAAATAGCATTACTGTTGCAATTAATATTACTATCAAAAATAGCATTAAAATTGCAAGGGGTAAAATTATTGTGCTTATTCCCAATCCCTTCACCATTACACTTCTTAGGGCATCAGCTGCATATGTTACGGGAAATATCTGTGCAATAACCTGCATAAACTTTGGCATTGCCTGAATAGGAAAAAATACTCCTGATAAAAATAAAACAGGAAGACTAATGAGAAGAGCTATTCCCTGAAATTGCTGTTCTGTCTTAACCGTAGCAGATATGAGCATTCCCAGTGATGTACATATTGCTATGTATATAACAAGAACTATTCCAATTAAAAGATAACTGCCTTCTATTCTAACACCAAATAAAAATACTGAAAGCAATATTAATAAGCTTGCTCTTATTGTCTCAAATATTATATAAAAAAGCAAGGTACCAGTAATTATTGTAACATTTGATGTTGGCGTAAGAAATACTCTTGTCAAAGAACCTTCTCTTTTTTCTCCTGCAACAGACCTCCCCATTCCTTGAACAGCTCCCTGAAAGATAGTCATTGCAATTAAAGCTGGAATAACAAAATCAAGTGCCTGTCTCCCAACTCCATAGGCAGGCTTTTCTTCATAAACAATAGGCTGCAATATATTTACAGGATTGACCTGAGAAAATAATTGAACATCAAGCAATGGCTGCATAACATTACTATTATAGCTTTGCTGCTGATAATTTAAGGGGAAAATAGTCTGACCAGAACTTTGCTGACACTGGAAATTATTTATATAAAAATTCATTTTTTGTGAAGAGACACTCATTAACTCCTGATATGCTCTAAATTTTTGCTGACTTACTTGCGAAGAAATTTGGCTTATAATTACCTGAAGTATGCTTCTTGATGTTAAAGCTATTGAAGAATCAGACTCATCAACAATTACCATAATGCCGCTCTGCATATTGTTATCTATATTATCCTGCAAGTCCGGGGGTATTTCAACAATTACTTTTATTTTTCCCCTATCCAACAATTCTCTGGCCTCACCTTCTGTGCTTACAACTTTGCTTACAGAAAAATATTGGCTCCCGCTTATTGCCTGAATAATTGATTGTGAAATAGGAGATTCATCATGAATAACAATCGCAGTAGGAATGTGCTTTGGAGTACTTCCGGTTGCATATCCCAAAACAAGCATTATAACAATTGGAAAAAGCAAAGCAGGCAAAAGACGTGCTTTATCTCTTGAAATAGTAATGTAATTCTTTTTTATTATTGCAGATACTTTCCTTACATCAATAATTTTCTGTGATTTTTCATTATTTTTATTTTTCATTTTAATCTCTCAAATCCTTTCGGGTCAAACTTATAAAAACGTCTTCCAGATTAGGATCATTATATTTCATATCCTCAAACAAAATTCTCCTACTTTGCAGCAGTTTATTTATTCTACAGAACATATCATCTTTTTCTTTCAAGGTAATGGACAGAATATCATTCTCAAGATTAACTTTTAAGACATGAGAAATTTTTTTTATTTCATTTATAAGCTCATGAATATGGATTTTTGTCTTCAGTTTAACTTCCAGCAGATATCCACTCATATATTTATGTTTAAGCTGTTCACTTGTCCCATTTCCAATTACCTTTCCTCCATCCATTATAATTATTCTGTCACATATTTTTTCAGCCTCTTCCATATCATGAGTGGTATATATAATAGTCATGCCATGTTTATTGAGATCTTTTGTTATTTCACGTATTGCAATTCTGCTCTGGGGATCAAGACCTGTTGTTGGCTCATCCATAAAAAGAATTCTCGGATTGAAAATTATGCTTGCAGCAACTGAAAGTCTCTGCTTCATTCCTCCTGAAAATATTCCTGCTATTCTGTTTCTGTGTTCATACAAAGCTACTCTTTTTAATATGGAGTCTGAACGCTCTTTAATTGTAAGCTCATCAAGGCCATATAACCTTCCTATATATGTAAGATTCTCTTCTGCGGTTAATTCAGGAAAAAGAGAAAATGACTGAGGAACAACACCTATAACACTTCTTATTTCTTCTCCCTCTTCCAACAAATCATAACCTGCAATTTTAGCATCTCCTGAAGTGGGTTTAATTAAAGTTGTGAGCATGCTTATTGTCGTTGTTTTTCCTGCACCGTTAGGTCCCAAAAATCCCAAAATCTCTCCTTCTTTTACAGTAAGATTCATATTATTTACTGCCGTAAAATTCCCAAATTTTTTAACTAAATTATTAATTTCTATAATATTATCTGCCATGAGAAATAATTTTATTTAACCTCTTTTTCGCCTTTTTTTCTGCTTACCCTCAGAAGCATTATCACAGCAATTAATTCAAGAAGAATCCATAGATACCAATAATCAATAAAAACTTTTTGAAATACTCCTTTATTTTGAATTGTAAGTGGAGCAGTAGCAGTATCATACAGACTATTCCCCTGGCTGTCCTTAAAATCCAAGATTAAACTAATTCCATAATTACCAACAGTTGCATCTTTATCTATATTAATAGCAAACTCTACGACATCCGATTGCCCAGGCTCCAAATCAGGAATATATTTTATGCTTCCATCAGTTGTAAATGGAAATTGAGGCTGAACTTGAATTTTTAACTCCTTTGCAGCATTAGTCCCTATATTCCTTATATTAACACGGATTATTTTCCCGGAATCTTTTGGATACAAAATATCGCTTCCTCCATCAGATACACTAAATAAAGCCCTTTTCTTTACATCAAAAATAAGAGGAATATCCTTATTTTTTGTTTCATCATTTTCAGAATATACCAAAGAAAGAGCCATTGGATAGCTCTCTGCCTGCGCATCTTTTGGGACATCAAGAGAAAAGGAAGCAATATAACTCTGCTTAGGCTGCAAACTGCCTACAGAAAAAAAAGATTGTGCAGATTTAATCTCCAAAGTGTCCTTTGAAGAAAGGACACCGCTTATAGACTGAGCCTGAACAGTCCCATCATTCTCAACAAGAACCGAAATTGTTGCTGTATCCCCTGGATATACATCCAATGGATTGGAATTGATTATATGTGCATTCAAATCTGAATTCCCTTCAACTAAAAGATTTATAGTATTAGAAAAAGTATATGCTCCTGTTGAATTATCTAAGTAATTCACAACTAAAGTTAAAGGATAAGTTCCTCCAATTGTGTTTGATTCTAAAATCAATGACAGATGTGCCTTCCCAAACTGACCATTGCAAATAGTTATAGGATTACTACTTGGAGTCTGGTCTGTTATAAATGGTGCATTTGCAACAGCTGTAACTATAACATCTTTTGCACAAGCATCCCCACTATTTTCCAATTCTATAGTCAAAGTAAAATCACTTGTGTCTGTGTTTATAGATCCATCAGTTACATCAAAATTTGAAATTGAAAGAACTGGACGAGCTGCCTGTGTAATCCCAAATAGACTGAATAATAATATAAGTGAAAACACTGCCAACCCTATTTTTTTGATTCTCATGATTAATGTTCTCAGAATAAGCTTCTGAGGTGCTAAAACCTCTAAAATAATGTAAAATGGATTGCTTTTTAATGATTTATATGATTAAAAGGATAGACAGAAAAGAGTATAATAAAAAAGAAATAAGAATTATTATTTCCCCCAACTCCACTTAGGTTTTTCTCCTTTCTTATAGCAAATAAAAATTAATAATACAGTAATAACAAAAATAACTGCAAGATTTTTTCCAATCTCATGATCATTTTCCTCTATCATAATCATAGAAAGAGCGAATAGAATTACCCACACTAAAAGCACAAACCAACCCTGCCATTTAACAGGAACCCATCCCCAACCACAAAGTTTTCTCTTGAACCAGTATCCCTTGGGATTGTTCTTTAAGTATTCAATATAATTCATCTTATTTCATTTTCCTCTTTTTCATCTCTTCTTCTAATTTCTTAGGAAAACCTGGATGACAAGAACAATTCTTATTGTGTTCTTTATGCCATTCTACTCTCTCTTCAAAAGAAGCGTTTTTAGGAATTTTATTTGCTGCATGCCACTCTCTATTGATTACCATAAATGGATTAATCTTATATCAAATATAAATATTTTCATTTCACTAATTTACTGGCGAAACCAGAAAGTATATTTCTCAGGACTAATCCTATGAACATGACAAGTATTGCTAAAACAAGATGCTTAAATATCTCCTTGTAAGGATTTATCTTTTGCCTCTTTGCTATAGAATAACTTAAAATTGTAATTATAGTCAAACCTACGATTATTGAAAGAATTATTGCATAGTTCAATGAAATAAAAAAGATAAACAAAATAAAAATCATAGTAATCAAGAACCTAGCAATAAAGTTATCAAAAGTTATTCTTCTTACTTCATTAGGCTTGCGACATTCTGATTCCTGATGAACATGTATACCAAAAGAATCAGACACATTATCTGCAATAGCTATAATAAGCAGAGCAGTAATTATATTTATTTTGGCGTTTACTGTCCCGCTTAACCCTATTATTATTGCAAGACTGGTTATTACTGCAGATGATGAACCAAAACTAATATTCCTAAAATTAAGCATTTTTTAATATTTATTTATAATTTTATTCATTTATAATGTTATTTATTTTTATTATAAGATAAATAAATTATTTAAATTCTACAAATATAAAATATTTTTAAACTATATAACTTTCCATTAATAATGGCATATGCAGGCATTTTTATAATCAAGGAAGGAAAAATTCTTCTTCAATTTAGAGATAACAGTCCTAACATTACATGGCCAAATTCATGGGCAATCTTCGGCGGAGGAATAGAAAAAGGAGAAACCCCAAGACAAGCAATTGTAAGAGAGCTTCAAGAAGAGTTGGACTTGAAAATAGAAAATCCAGAACTTGTGTTAAAAAATAAATTTAAGGGAGAAACAAGATATACTTTTAAGCAGGAAATTAAAGATACTTCAACTTTAAAATTAAAAGAAGGAAAAGAGATGAAATTTTTCTCGAAAGAAGAAATTTTAAACTTAAAGAACACAGTCCCATCTGTTAAGAAATTAGTTAAAAAATTATTGTAATCTTATCTTTTTATAATCTCTTTTATTTTCTTATTCAAAGATACAAATTTATCTTGAGTTAACTTCTTATTCTTCCATATTTCTATCTTTATATCATCATTTTTATTTCTTGGAATTATATGAAAGTGAGAATGAAAAATATACTGACCAGCATCAGAGCCATTGTTAACAATTATATTATATCCCCCGCAAGTTTTCCTTATTGCTTTGCCTATAATTGCAACAGATGAAATGAGCTCACTCAAAACATCCTTAGGAATGTTATCCAGATGAGAATACCTCTTCTTTGGAATTACCAAAATATGACCGTCTTCCTTCTGAGGAATTGCAATTGACATAAAAGAAACCGTATTTTTAGTCTCATGAAGAGGCATGAATGGAAAACCATATTTCTGAGTCTTTCTTCCATTTATAAAATCCAAAAATAAAAAATATCTGTCCAGATTCTTGTAAAGCCTTGGAGTCTTTTTGTAAATATATCTTACAGCTCTCCTAAGATATCTCTCAGATCTTCTTTCATGTGAATGCCAATCAGGAATAGCTTCATTAACATCTAAAATAGATGTTTTATCACCAGTTACCACTTCATTAAAAAGAACAGTCTCATCAAAATTAAAATTCTTATTTATAAAATTAAGATGATCTTTAGCCATGACAATTACCAAATCATTGTCTTCCAAGTCTTTTTTGCTCAACTTTTTTTGTACGTGCTTGCTTGAGTCAATTCCGAGAGCATTTAATTCACTTAAAACTATTGGATTAATGGCTTCCTTCCCGGCAATTGTCCCGGCAGAATCAACTATTGTATCTTTTATATTATTCTTTCTTATGTAATCCTCTAAACAATATTTAGCACTTAAACTTCTAAAGATATTTCCTGTACAAACAAAAAGTATTTTTCTTGGTTTAATCTCTTTTTTCACATTCATTATTACAGATTGTTATTTATAAAGTATATTTCTCTGCAGATAAAAGCAGGAGGAATCACAACGTCCACCTTCTCGATGTAAACAATAACCTATATTTCCTAGACTTTTTATCAATAATCAAATTGCTGTTTGATTTCACTTAAATACAATATCATCTAAGCCAGAACTTTTTGGATATTGCATATTTAATTCTTGGAGAGCTTGAACCGTGATTGATGCTATTGCTAAATCTCTATACCATTTTTTATTTGCGGGAATAACATACCAAGGAGCATAGTCAGTGCTTGTTTGACTTAAAATATGCTCATAGGCATTCACATACTCTTTCCAGCTTTTTCTTTCTTTCAAATCAACAGGGTTAAATTTCCAATTTTTGCTCTTATCATCCAATCTTGCCTGTAATCTTTCTTTTTGTTCATCTTTACTTATGTTCAAAAAGAATTTTAGAATAGTTGTGCCTTCATCTGCCAATATTCTCTCAAAATCATTTATATGCTTATATCTTCTTTCCAGGGTTTCTTCTGGAACCAGATGATGAACTCGAACAAGGAGAACATCTTCATAATGGCTTCTGTTAAATACAGTTATTTCTCCTTTTCCAGGAATTTGTTTGTGGACTCGCCACAAATAATCATGATCTAATTCTATTGGAGTTGGAGCCTTGAAGCTGACAACTCGAAATCCTTGGGGGTTGAATCCTTGATAAGCTGTTCTTACGGTGCCATCTTTGCCTCCTGTATCCATGGCTTGCAGAACAACAAGAATTTTATGCTTATGCTCTGCATATAATAGCTCTTGTAATCCATCTAAATCCCGACTAAGGCGGATTAATTCTTTTTTTGAGGCTTTTTTTCCTCTCGGAAAGAGAGAAGTTTCATCAGCATCATAATCAGAAAGATGAACTCGTGTATTTTGAGCTAGCATATATTTTTCGAAATTATGTATTTCCATGTTAATGTTCAGAATAAGCTTCTGAGGTGCTTATCACCTCTAAAATTCAATAGATTATTTATTTTTAAACTTATCTTAATAAGAAATGGACGCAGGAGGAATCGGACCTCCGCCTTCTCGGTGTAAACTAATATATCATAAAGCATCCAAATTAAAAGAGCACTTTAAGATAGCTCGTTTTACATGAATTGTTTAGTCCAATTTAATTTATATGGATCTGAAGAGAATCAAACTCCTAACATCTCGGTTTAAACAATAACATATATTTCCTAGACTTTTAGTAATAATAATAGTTATATACATATATATTTAATTATTAAGCTACTTAGAATCTTTCATCTCCACAGAAATATAATTTTTCATTAATTATCTTATCATCTTTCCAGTGTTGAACATTCATTCTATGAATTGTTTTCTTTTCATTGCCTTTATTATCGACATTTAGAGCCCATTCTGTCATTGTGATATTATCATCAATTCCTCCAAATGTTACTGATTTTATTTCTGCGCTACTTAGTTTTCCTATCTCTTTAAGAAATATCATCTCACTTTTCTTATTTTGCTCTTTTCCAGTTATAGGCGGATTTCCATTAACTTGTATAATGACATCTTCACCGTAATATTTCTCAAATGCCTGTATTGTCTTACCTTCTTTAATTAGAGTATTCAATTTTTCTACATTATTTTTTAATTGCATCATTTTTATTCTCGCTCCATCATTATTTATTATAGTAAATAGAGTATATATTAGGGTGTAGTAGTTAGGTATAACTGTTGTATGAAAAGAGACTTCATTCCTGTAAGTATTTTATTACTTTAAGCTTTTTTCTTTTCCTTTTTATGTCTTTCCTCAGAGCTTCCTCAGGTGTCTTAGGTAAATATTCATTTGGGTCTACCTTTTTCTGTTCTTCTATGGTCATTAATAATAAAGTAATACCAATTATTTAAATCTGTCTTTTAATTGTTCAATTAATGAACATTGATAAAACAAGCTGAAGAAACAATTAAATTAATGATTTTTTAATTATTTTAAACTAACAGTCCAGTAATTCAGTGTCCAATTATTTTGTATTTTTATGTCTATAATCTGAACATTATTTTTATTTAACCTGTATTCTTCTAGTAGATGATATAATTCTTGATAAGCTACATTTTTAGCATGTTCATTGTTATAATTTATTATAACTTCAAACTTTTTATTAATATTGCTCACCCTAGAAATATTATTTGTTAAAACTACCATTTTTTCCTTATTCTTTAAGAATATATGGAAATATAAACTCTTCTAAAACTACTGGAAATGAAAAATAAAGAAACTTTTCAGATTGTAGATTTATTTAACGAGGTTTTAGATGGCGTATATACATCGTTATTTAAAAGGAAGAAGTAATTATATTTGAATTACATCACAATGCTTTGTTAGAACAAATAGACCATAAAAGTTACTTTTTTAGATAGCAGCTTTTTAGCTCATTATTTATCCCAAAAATGGACGCTGGAGGAATCGGACCTCCGCCTTCTCGGCTTTTAGTTTGTTAACTCTTAATCATCCAAACTTGTAAACGAGAGGGTCTACCATTAGCCTAAGCGTCCCTTATGAATTTACAAAATAACTAAAAGTCAAACGTTTAAAAAGCTTACCTGAACAAGAAATAGTCAAATCTACCAGTCAAGGAAACCGCCAGGCAAATCCCCATTTAGATACCATTTATTATTGTATTTCACCATTTCTATTACCTGCCCTGAATCTGTATAACAAAATCCAGAAACATCAGTTTTATTAATCAATTCAGTACATCCTCTAAAATTATAATAATCCTGAAAAGTACTATGTGCAACATATAATTTATTAAACCAATAAATAACCACAATAGCAATCAAAATAAGCACTAATACAATTATCAAAATAAATATTTTATTTTGTCTTTTCATCTCATCACAATACAATCCGTATATTAATACTTTTCTTTTTAACAAACTTTTTAACCTCCTTTTTCATCTTATTAAAAGGATACAAAAGGAAAAAAGAGATGATATATTTACCAATTCTAGGAGCCATCGCTTTGGCAGGTGGAACTGTCTTTGAAAGAGAAATTCTAAAGAAGAAGGGGATGGATATAAAAAAATATCAGACAATAGAATTCCTTGCAATAGTTATTGTTATGCTTCCTCTTCTGTATTTTTCATGGAAAGTCAGCCCACAGGCTCTCCAGTTAAAAAATATATTAATTTTTGTTGGAGTTATAATATGCGCAATTATTGCAAACTTACTTATCTTTTATTCTATGAAGGGAGAAAAAATAAGCAATCTCGAACCAGCAAGAATGCTAGAACCTATTCTCACAATTCTCCTTGCTCTACTTTTTAGTTTATTTTTCAAAGGATTATATGATAACAACACCAAAGTTATTATTCCAGCTCTTGTTGCAGGAGCAACCCTTATTCTTTCTCATGTAAAGAGAGAACACTTAAACTTCAACAAATATTTTCTAGCTGCAATGGTTGGAAGTTTCTTTTTTGCCTTAGAACTTATAATATCTATGCTTATTCTCAATTACTATTCTTCAATAACATTTTACTTTATTAGATGTGCTGCTATAGCTCTCATAAGCTTAATAATATTCAGACCAAAATTATCAAATCTCAAGGGTAAATTTAAATTAAAAATGCTTCTGGTGGGAATAATTTGGGTTATCTACAGAGTTGCAACTTACTATGGATATATAAAAATTGGAATTATATCTACAACTCTAATATTGATGTTAGGAGCAGTTTTTATATACATTTTTGCAAAGATTTTCCTAAAAGAAAAGATAAGTACTAGAAATATAATTGCATCCGTTGTAATTCTTGCTTGTATTGTTTATGCTATTCTTATCTAATAAATATATAATTTAATAAATTCTCAAGGAACAATTTCAGGACCAAAATATCTTTCAAATTCAAAATCATCTTCAGATATAACTTTGCTCTCAATAAGCTCTTCTATTTCAGGAATTCTATCATCAAGCTCATCTATTAAATGTATTATTGTCTTGCATATTAGTTTCTCACCTTCCTCAGGCCAAAGTTTAGCATAATTGCTATACAAACATCTTCCTCCACAAGCACTTATATAATTACAAGATGTACATGGATCTTTCACATATATTTCTTTAAGGGGTTCCTGAGGTGTATTTACGTCTCCACAATAAAAATCCTTAACACCATTTGTAATAGGACAAGCAACGATTTTTCCATTGGTGGAGATTGTATAATTAGCATAACCAGAACCACACTGAAGCTTTACAGATTTATCATAATACAAAGCTTCAAATATTCCAAGGAAAGGATATAATTTGAGAACTTTTCTTTTATCTTTCATATATTCAATCCAAAAATCAAGTAATCTATCTATTGACTTGTTATATTCATTTACAAAAGTTTTGAATTGTTTTTTATCAAAATCATATTTATAAAACCCTGCATCAATCTGCCAGTGAATAGAATCAAAGAGATGTCCTTCTATTAATCCAACTATATGCATCGCCTGTTCAAAGATATCTGGAAAGGAAAGAGTAATTCTCGCAACAATTTCCCCTTCGTATCCCTTTTCCCTTATCTCAAGAATATTCTTAAGAACTTTATCATATGTTCCAAGACCTCTGTTATAATCTGTTCTCTTCATGTCTCCATCTATTGAAATAAGCATCTTTGAAAGCTTCTTTACATATACAAGAGGAATTTCATTAAGCAACTTTCCATTTGTCTGCATACAAAATCTTATTTTCTTCTTTGACTTTTCAACAGTGTCTATTATTTCCTTCATCTTTGGAAAGTTAACAAGCGGCTCTCCCCCATAAAAAATTAAAGTATCTCCATTTTTAAGAAACTCTGCAATTTTAACACTCTCAACTTTCGAGTCACACGGCACTTCAAAATCAAAGTCGAATTTCTCTCCCAATCCATTGTCAAATTCATTCATTGATTTCTTATAGCAATATTTGCATTTTGAATTGCATCTTTCAGTCAGTATAATGTGGTAATACATTAAAAAACCTAGAAGAAACTCTTTTTAAGTGTTTTTATTAAGCTGATTTTACTCTAACCATTTTATTGTATAACGAATTCTAATCCAGTCATTTTAGAAATTTCCTCGGCATGTACTTTATTAGGCTTAATCCAATAACTCCCACTTCTATCATAAAGAAGATATCTCCCTTCTTTCTTTTTAAATAACCCTGCTCCAACTAATTCATAATTTTTCCCTTTTATTTTTGGAATTTTAATCTTAGAAACTATTTCTCCATCATCAAAACCCTCTTCAAAAGATTCATAAGGAATTTTTAATGTATTCAATAAATCATTAAAAATATGTCCATGCAAAAATCTTCCAGAACCAAGCCACAAATAAAGCTCATTATCAGCACAAACTTGAATAAATTTACCAAAATCTTTTTCAAAACTATTAATTATTGAAACTTCTCCCATCTTACTCCAGTCCATTCATAAAATCACCTCTGCCACCATCAAAATTCATTTTCCCTTTTTTATCTGGTCTGGAGGCAATAACATCATCAATTCTTAGAATCATATTTGCAACTTCAGTTGCTGAATCAATCTCCTGGCTCTTTATACTATAAGGCTCTATAATCTTCGCTGCCAAGACATCTGCAATTTTATTTTCAAATAAATTCAATCCTGCATTTTTATCTCCAGAATCATGCCTTGCTCGTAGTTCTGTTAAAACATCTATAGGATCCATTCCAGCATTTTCAGCAAGGGTTACAGGTATATACTCCAAAGCATTTGCAAATTCTTCTACTGCAAGTCTCTCTCTACCTGAAAGTGTCTGTCCAAAGCTCTTCAGTCTTCTTGAAACTTCCATTTCAATTGCTCCCCCACCAGGAACTATCAATCCTGACCTCAAAACACAGGAAACATCTCCCAATCCATCCTCCATAGCTCTTTCAATTTCATCCATTACATGCTCACTTCCCCCATGAATTAATATTGTTACAGCCTTTGGATTCTTACACCCTCTTATATAAGTAAAAGTATCATTTCCTCTCTTAATATTTTCAACACTCTCTGCACTGCCAAGTTCAAACTGAGTTAAATCATTGAGATTACTTACAATTTTTCCTCCAGTTGCTTTAGCAATCTTTTGCATATCGCTTCTTGCAACTCTTCTACAAACATAAATACCATTTCTGCTTAATAAAAAACTTGCAAAATCATCAACACCTTTCTGGCAGAACACAACATTTGCACTTGACTCTCTGACAAGACTAACAATTTCTTTTATTGAATCTTCTTCCTGAAGAAGAAATCTCTGCAATTGCTCTGGAGAAGATATTGAAACTTCTGTTTTCATCTCAAGTGTCTTCAGTTCCAATGGAATATCTATAAGTGCAATTCTGGCATCCTTAACACAGGAAGGCATATCAAGAGAAATTTTTCCTTTATCTATAACAATTCCAGATATTAATTCTGTATCTCCTATTCCCTCTCCTTTTGCTTTCTCAATTTTTATATTTTCTATATCAACAATTCCACCCTCCTGAATCTGATTAACAGCCTTTACAATTATATTTGAGAGACTTTCTTTGGAGTCTTCTGCTCCTTTTCCAGTCATTGCAGTCATTGCTATTTGCTTCAGGACATATTCATCATTAAAACCAACTTTAATTGCAAGTTCTTTCAGTATTTCCTGTGCTTTTTCAGCAGCAATTCTGTAACCTTTAACAATAACTGTAGGATGAATCTTGCTATCAAGAAGTTTTTCAGCGTTTTCCAGAAGTTTTCCTGCAATCATAACTGCAGATGTTGTCCCATCCCCAACTTCAGACTCCTGAGTTTTTGCAATTTCTACCATCATCTTCGCAGCAGGATGTTCTATCTGCATTTCACTCAATATTGTAGCTCCGTCATTTGTAATTATGATATCATTCGTAGGAGAAACCAGCATTTTATCCATTCCTCTTGGCCCAAGAGTTGTTTTAACAACCTCTGCTACCATTTTAGCCGCAGCTATGTTATTTCTCTGCGCATCTTTTCCTATAAGTCTCTGTATATCTTCCGGCATTAATGTTATTGATTTATCTGTCATATTAAACAAACCTCCTTTTTCATAATAAAATCTCTGAAATCTTTTATTTAAGCATTGTTGTGCTAAAAGTCCATATTAATTCTTTTAAAGAAGACTTATATTTCTCCAGTAGTAAAAAACGTTTATAAGCACTTGAAACTTGTAAAATTATGAACAGAATACTCGTTTCAGACATAATGACACGAGAACCTCTTATAACTGATCCCTGCACAAATCTTCTAGAATGTGCCAAGAAAATGGTTCAAAAAAAGACAGGGAGCCTACTTCTTGTGATAAATAAGAAATTAGTTGGCTTAATCTCAACACAGGATATTCTCTGGGCATTGGTAAAAAAATCAAAAGAGGACCTTTCACAAATACAAGCAAAAGATATTTCTCCAAGAAAGATAGCAGTTATAAGACCTTCTGCAACTCTTGATGAAGCTCTCAAAAAGATGAAAGATTCAAAATTTGAAAGGCTACCAGTTGTTGAAAATAATGAACTTGTTGGGATAATAACAATAAAGGATATACTCAGCTTCAATCCTGAAATTTATCCTGAAATTGAAGAATTTGCAGGAATAAGAGAAGAGTCCAGAAAATTAAAATTAGTTCAAAAAGCAAAAGAAAGGGAAACAATTTCTTCTCAGGAAGGAATATGTGAAGAATGCGGCAATCATGATACTCTCTACAGAGTTAATGGAGCACTTGTATGTGAATCCTGTAGAGATTCATAAAATTCTTAATTAATAATTTGTCTCAAAAGGTCCCAAATCAGGAGCACCAACAGAAGACAATCCAACATTTACCCCTGCATTTATCAAATCAGAACCTTGCTTCAAATGCAAGAAAGTAATGTTTGTTGGAAGGCTACCATCAGAATTTCTTGGACTTAATAATTGAGATACATCTATATTTAAAAAATCATTATTATCAGCAGAAACTCCACTTGTATCCCATGAATTATGATTAACATTAGTTAAAACATCTAAGGCTGCTGCACTGCCAGAAGTTTCATATGCAACATTATTTTTGATATAGTAAGCAATGCCTGGAACTAAATTAAAATTAAATCCACCACACCAACCAACATATCCTTTGTAACAATTTTGATAAGCAATATTGTTATATAATTTCATATTACATTCAGCTGCATTATCTAAAAATCCCCACCCCTTATTGTAGACAGATAAAGAGTTAGTAACTGTTCTTAACACAGTTGTAGGAAGATTTGTCTGTGTAGCTCCCAACTTAAAACCATTTCCATCTCCACCATTATCGAAATTGCCAGGGGCAAAACCGTTGTACCATGACCAACAGTTGTCAACTATAACATTTCCTTCTCCATCGTATAAATCCAGTCCATCGTCTGAGTTCCACCACATTCTGCATCCTCTTAGTGTATTGGTTACTCCTACAGCAGTAAAATCAAATGCGACTCCGTCAGCATTTCCATATGGATAAGGAGTTCCGTCCGCATTTACTCCGTATGGATCATTATTATGATGGAAATCACTATTCAATACTAGATTACCTGTAGATGTGCCGCTGATTTCAAATCCGTTAGTATTATGATGTACATTGAATTGTTCAAATATATTATTATCTGAATCCAACACAGCCATAGAAGCCGCTCCTGTACCATCCGGTTTTTGTTCAACATAAGAAATCTCTAATCCTTTCCAATAGAAATAATCTCCAATAAAAAATATGAGTGCATCCGGCCAATTACCTGCATCATTAAAATTATCTGTATCCGTAAAAATAGGAATTTCTCCAGGATATGC
>Ga0182027_10001317_pt1 | contig 41772 bp, 36 predicted proteins | sample 712E1DmetaG_FD_121300 | JGI IMG/M metagenome (GOLD analysis project Ga0182027, IMG submission 121300) | Permafrost microbial communities from Stordalen Mire, Sweden - 712E1D metaG (Illumina Assembly) | ecosystem: Environmental > Terrestrial > Soil > Wetlands > Permafrost | place: Sweden...
CGCCGGAGGCGCAGTGTTCGCTAGCCCCGCGCTTCAGCGTGGGGAATGCGGATTCCACAGGTGAACTCCGGAGTCCCGTAGGGACGGTGCTAGGACATTTCTTTTGCAGAAATCAATAGCCCGTGCGCCATTGTCCCTTCGGTTTTTCGCACAATCTCTAACCCTTTTCCGCAGCCTGTTTAGCCCCTGAGGAAACATGCCCGCTTTAGCGGGCAAAAGAGGATAGCCCCAGGCGTGAGCCTGGGGAAATAGGCGTCAAGATCGATCAAAGCCCCCGCAGGGGGCGAAAGAGACTTTCCTCCATCCTTGTCGCTCGCCGCGGCGAACAACATTCGTGGGATCCTTTCTCCGCCGACCCGCTGCTCTTCCACCTCCGCTACCTCCGCTAACGCCGCCAGCTCCACTCCCCCCGCCTTGACACGCCAGCGCCGGCAAGCGAAAGATGAATGGGCTGGATGCCAGGCCTCGCGCGCCGCATCAACGCGCGGCCCCAACCGGCCACCGTCCCAGGAAATTCTCTTCATATCAGGAAGCTGCGAATGAAAACGATCTCGCCCAATCCGCTGCGCCTCATCGCGCCTGCGACCCTTGCGTTTCTTTGCCTCGTTCTCGCTGCCGCCCCCAATCCTGCGCAGCCCGCCGCCCCTGGCGTCCTCAGCTCCATCCCGCTCAAGGTCGATCGCCTCGATCCCTCAATCGCCCGCATCGTTCCCGCCGCCGCCAAACTTGAGCAGATCGCCACGGGGTTCACCTGGACCGAAGGCCCGATTTGGGTGCACGGCAGCCTCTTCTTTGCCGACATCCCGTCGAACTCGATCCGGCGCTGGACGCCCGGCAAGGGCGTCAGCATTTTCCTTCAGCCCAGCGGCTACAAAGGCTCCGACCACTACGGCCGCGAACCCGGTACCAACGGCATGACGCTCGACGCGCTTGGCCGCTTGACGGTCGCGGGCCACGCGCAGCGCGACGTCTTCCGTTTCGAGTCGCTCAACCCCGAAGGCCCCGTCACCACCCTTGCCGATCGCTACCAGGGCAAGCGCCTCAACAGTCCCAACGATCTCGTTTACCGCTCCGACGGCTCGCTCTACTTCACCGATCCGCCCTACGGCCTGCGCACGCAGAACGACTCAGACCCCGAAAAGGATCTACAGGTCAACGGCGTCTATCGCATTCCGCACGCGCTCACTCACAAAGCCGGCGACCCGCCCGATCGCGAGCAGTTGCAGCTCCTCATTTCCGACCTGCCGCGGCCCAACGGCATCGCGTTCTCGCCCGGCGAGAAGTACCTCTACGTTGACAACTCTGAGCCCAAGAAGATCTGGATGCGCTATCGCGTGCTCCCCGACGGCACGCTCGCCGATCCAAAGCTGCTCTATGACGCCACGTCCGATCCCCGTCCCGGCGGCCCCGACGGCATGAAAGTGGATGTGGAAGGCAACATCTACAGCGCAGGTCCCGGCGGCGTCTTGATTCTTTCGCCGGATGGCAAGCCGCTCGGCACGATCCTCATGCCTGAGCGCGTCGCCAACGTAGCCTGGGGCGGACCCGATCGCAAAACGCTCTACATCACCGCCAGCTCAAGCGTCTATCGCGTCCATCTCCTGATCGCCGGCGAGCCCGTCGTGCAGACGAAGAAATAGCGGAGTTAGCGGAGTTGGCCGCGCTTCGCGCGTTGTTAGCGGAGTTAGCACAAAGCCGATTGATCCGTTGCTAACTCCGCTAACTCCGCCAACACCGCTAACTCCGCTGTTTTTACGTCACCACCCCCGGATTGAACAACACAAACTCGTTGTGCAACACCCAGTGGTCGGCCCAGGTCTTTTTGCGCCCACTGGCCACCTCCAAAACCAAAGAAAAAATCTCCCAGCCCACGTCCTCCACCGTCGCGGTTCCCGTCGCGATCCGCCCGGCATCCACATCAATCAAATCCTTCCACCGCCGCGCGAGCCCGCTATTCGACGCCACTTTGATCACGGGCGTCATCGCCAGCCCATACGGCGTTCCGCGCCCCGTCGTAAAAATATGCATGTTCATTCCCGCCGCCAACTGCAGCGTTCCGCAGATAAAGTCGCTGGCCGGCGTGGCCGCAAACACAAGCCCCTTATCGGTCACGCGCTCGCCCGGTCCCGCCACGCCCATCAGCGCGGTGCTGCCCGCCTTGGCGATCGACCCCATCGCCTTCTCGACGATGTTCGCGAGGCCTCCCTTCTGATTCCCCGGCGTTGGGTTCGCGCTCCGATCAGCCCCGCCCACCCGCAAATACTCGTCGTACCACGCCATCTCGCGCACAAAATCCCGCGCAATCTCTGGCGTGGCTGCGCGCGCCGTGAGCAGGTCCGCCGCATCGCGCACCTCCGTCACTTCTGAGAACATCACCGTTGCCCCGGCGCGCACCAACAGATCTGCCGCAAACCCCACCGCGGGATTCGCCGTCACGCCCGACATCGCGTCCGACCCGCCGCACTGCAGCCCCACCACCAGGTCCGACGCCGCACACGTCACCCTTCGCCGCCGGTTCAGCTTTTCCAGCCGCTTCTCGGCCAGCCGCATGATCGTCGCCACCATCTCCTCAAATCCCTCGTGCGCATCCTGCAGCGCCATGATGCCCGGCTCTTCTTCGAGCACCGCCAGTGCGCTGGCAGGCATCAGCCGCGCCGGCGGCATCTTCTCGCATCCCAGGCTCACCAGCAGCACCTCGCCGCCAAAATTCGGATGCAGCGCCAGGTTCCTGAGCGTTCTCACCGGCACCTCCGCTCCCGGCGCATCGATGGCCACGCCGCAGCCGTAAGGATGCGTGATCGCCACAACGTCGTCCACGTGCGGATAGTGCGGCAGCACTTCGGCCTTGATGCGTCGCACCGCATACTCCACCGTCGCCGCCACGCATTGCACCGTGGTGCTGATGCCGAGAATGTTTTTCGTTCCCACCGAGCCGTCGCGATTGCGATACCCCTCGAACGTGTAGCCATCAAGCGGCTCGAGCTTCTTAGGCGTCGCCGAGGCTAGCGGGCAATCTTCAAGCGCCGGCGCCTCCGGCTCTTCCATCAACCCCTCGTGCACCCAGCTTCCCCGCGCGATCGCGCGATTCGCAAAACCAATCGTCACGCCGTAGCGCACAATTGCATCGCCCTTCGCGAAATCCGTCAGCGCCACCTTGTGCGCCTCCGGGATCGCCTCGGCCAGCACAAGTCCGTCGGCAAAGCGGCTGCCCGCGGGTAGCCCACCTTCGTTCACCACCACAGCCACGTTGTCTCGCTCATTCACGCGCAAAAATCGAGGTTGCATTCGGTGATTCACCGCCGCACACGCGCCGCCGCTCTTGCTCTTGCGTCCGCAGCGGCTTCGCTGTGTCTCGATCATAAACTCCGCGCTGCGATTCATCGCGATGGTTCGCGTTCCACACAGGTAGATGGTCGCGCCTCGTCGTTCCATCGCCGAGAATGCCGGAGCAGCGACGCCGGCGTGGTACCGTGAAAAACGAATCACGAGTCGCGCGCGGACCGCCCGCGTCAAAAGGATTCCGTTTGCCTGAATGCCGTCAATCTCGTGTTCGCTATCTCATCATCGCCATCCTCTTCGTGGTGAGCTGCTTCAGCTTTGCTGACCGCTCGGCCCTCTCGCAAGCCGCTGGCGCGATGCCCCAGGCCATCAACCTGACCGCCGCGCGAATGAGTTATCTGCTTTTCGCATTCGGCTGGGCCTACGCGCTCGGCCAGCTTCCCTCCGGCGGCCTGCTCGACCGCTTCGGATCGAAACGCGTCTACGGCATCGCCATCGTCGCCTGGTCGCTTTGTGCCTTTCTCACGGCCTTCACGGGCTACCTGGCCGCCAGCGCTGCATTCACCGCGATCTTCATCCTTCGCATCTTCTCCGGACTCTTCCAGTCCCCCGTCTTTCCCGGCAACGGCCGCATCGTGGCCTCCTGGTTTCCCACTTCAGAGCGCGGCCGCGCCTCGGCCATCTTCAACTCGTCGCAATATTTCGCGCTGCCCATCTTCGCGCCCATCTTCGCATGGCTGATCCACATCGCCGGCTGGCGCGCTTGTTTTTGGTTCTTGGGCGCGCTCGGTTGCGTGCTCTCCGCGGTCTGGTACACCAACATCTTCGGCGTCAAAGACCATCCGCGCATCTCGCCGGCCGAGATCGAAACCATCGAGCGCGGCGGCGGCTTGGTCAATACAGACGCTCCCTCCAGCGCCAGAAAGAACACGCTCACCTGGGCCACCGTCAAAATGCTCCTCAGCTATCGCATGTTGGTCGGCGTCTACATCGGCCAGTACTGCATCAATACCTTGACCTGGTTCTTTCTCACCTGGTTTCCGCTGTACCTTGCGCAGGCCCGCCACATGTCGGTGCTCGAGGTCGGTCTTGCCGCCGCCGTACCGGGGCTCTGCGGAGGTGTCGGCGGCATTCTCGGCGGCGTCATCTCCGACAAACTGCTCCATCGCGGCCACTCGTTGAGCTTCGCGCGCAAGCTCCCCATCATGGCAGGCATGGCGCTGTCGATGACCATCATCGCCTGCAACTACGCGCCGTCGCAGTCGCTCATGCTTCTGTTCATGTCGATCTCCTTCTTCGGCAAAGGCGTGGGCGCGCTGGGCTGGACTGTCATCTCTGATACCTCGCCGAAGGGAATGATCGGCATGAACGGCGCGCTCTTCAACCTTTGCGGCAATCTGGCCGGCATCACCACTCCGCTCATCATTGGCTATATCGTCGACAAGACCCACTCTTACAACGGCGCGCTCGTCTTTGTCGGCCTCATCGCCTTCTGCGCCATCGTCAGCTACGGCCCCATCGTCGGCGAAATCAAGCGCCTCGACTTCAGCACGCCTTCGCCCGCTTCGTCCTGAACGCCTCCCCTTACAATCACCAAAGGAGATCCAATGCATGTCTGACCGGCCCGGCAAATTCCAGCAAAACAAATTCAAACAGGCGCTCGCGCGCGGCGAGCGTCAGGTCGGCCTGTGGTGCTCCCTGGCCAGCCCCGTCGCCACTGAAATCGCCGCCGGCGCCGGATTCGATTGGATCGTCATCGACGGCGAGCACGGACCCAACGACATCACCACGCTGCTGCCGCAGTTGCAGGCCATGCACGGCGGCACAGCCGAGCCCGTCTTCCGTATCCCGTGGAACGAGCCCGTCATCATCAAGCGCGCGCTCGACGTCGGCGCACGCTCGCTCCTCATCCCCTGGGTGCAGAATGCCGATGAAGCGCGCCGCGCCGTGGCTGCCACGCGCTATCCCCCGATGGGAATTCGCGGCGTCGCTCGCGTCATCCGCGCCAACGACTACGGCCGCACCGCGGACTATCACCGCAACGCGCATCTCGACACCTGCGTCCTTGTGCAACTTGAAACCCGCGAAGCGCTCCGCGAAATTGAAGCCGTGGCCGCCGTCGAAGGCGTCGATGGAATCTTTATTGGACCAAGCGATGTTGCCGCCTCACTCGGCCACCTGGGCGATCCCAAACAACCTGAGGTGCAGGCAGCCATAATGGATGCAGTCGCGCGCATCCGCGCCGCGGGCAAATCCGCCGGCTTTTTAACTGGAAATGCCGACGAGGCCGAAGCCATGTTCGAACGTGGTTTCAACTTCACCGCTGTCGGCAACGACGTGAGCATCCTGGCGGCCAACCTCACCAACCTCGCCGCCCGCTTCCGCAAGAAATAGGGCCGTAGCGCCGCCAGCTCCGCTAACTCCGCTAGCACCGCTAACCCCGCTCCGCTACGCGGATGGCGTCGCCGCCGTCTTCACGTTCACCACGTGGTAAATCGCCGGGTCCGTTCCCACATTCTTGAACCCGTGCAACTGGTTCGAGCCGTTGAAAATCACCGATCCCGGTCCCACGCGGATCCATTCGCCGTTGGAAAGCGTCTCCACCGTACCCTGTCGGATAATGATCAGCTCCTCGTTGGGATGCTTATGCGGCGGGTGCGGCGACATCCCGGGATTCAGCGTGGTGATGTGGATCTCCAGATTCTCCAACGTCGCCGTCGGCGTACTGCAAACTGACCGCACCGAGCCCGTGGCATTCGGTTTGTCAACCATCGAGTTCCAGTCGAACACCTTCGATCCCATGACCGGCGCACCGGCGGGCGTTGTCTCGGCCAACGCCAGCGCATCGCCCACGATGGCAGTCGCGGCCAGCGCCGCAAAAAGTTCTCTTCGATTCATCTCCGTCTCCTTCGAATCGACATTTGAAACCGGGCCGGCGCCGGCACACACAAAAACCCGGCTCCTCGTTCGCTGTTACTTATAGTGGACCGCGCTGACGCTTGCAACCTCGCCGGCTCCGCTAACCCCGCTAGCTCCGCTAACTCCGCTCTCGCTACTTCTCCGCCGTCTGCACCGGCTTCCCGCCTGCCGCAGGCGGATTGACGTGTGCGTTCAGAAAGTCGGTCAAGTCCTCCACGTCCTGCTTCGTGCCCACCATCGGCGGCATGAAGTGGTGATAGGGCGAGTCGGGCTTGTAGTCGTGGAGCATGGTGATGAAGCTCCCGATGTTGGCGCGGTCGCGTCCCGCGAGCAGCGTCGCCAGCGGCCGGTAGCCGTTCAGCGTGTGGCAGGAGCCGCACTCGCCGCGGAAGATCGCCTCGCCGCGCGAATAGCTCGTGTCCGCTCCGTTCCACACCCAGTTGGATCGGGCCAGGTAGCCCTCCTGATTGATCCTGCTCGCATACGGCACCCTCACGCCGTTCGAGTACATCCACCGGCCGATCACGTACGGCTTGCGCAGCATCTCGCGCGAGTACTCCCCGGCCGCCGTGGCAATCAGCGCCAGCAGCAAAATCGCCACCGCGTGCGACGGGTTGAAGTCCACGGGATTGCGATACGCCAGATAATACGCAACGCCGATGATCGTCGCCGACGTCATCACAATCAGCAGCGCCATCCGCGTGACCGTCGAGAAGGTGCCGGTGCCCATCGTGTCGATGCCCAGCGTCAGCAGCGCCCGCTGCGTCTCAGGCACCATGTAGAGGTACCAGATGAACAGCAACGGCATGGCCACGAACGACGGCACCAGCCACTTCACGCTCCACTTCACCAGCGAAGACTTGAGCGCCCGCTGCTTGCCGCCGTCGATGCGGCTGGCGCTGATGAGCGCCCAGATCCCTGCCAGCGACGCGCAAACGCAGGTGCGCAGCAACAGGCTCGGCCAATACGTCGGATTGAAGAATGCGTTCCAGAACTTGCTCGCCTCCTGGCCCGTGCCTGCCACCGCAAGCCACGTGTCGCCCGGCGTCAGCATGAAGGTGAGAATGCCGTTGATGATGACCAGTGTGCAGATCGACGCGCCCGCATACACCCAGCCCACCATCAGGTGCAGCTTGGCATCGATCTTGTTCCAGGTGTAGTAATAGACGATCGCCGTCGAGAGCTCGACGAGGAAGAACACCCACTCAATGGCCCAGCCGAAGACGAAGTTGTGAATCAGCGTGCTGGTCGCCTCGGGGTGCGTCAGGCCGATGGCAAACCAGATTCCCACGCCGGAGATGGTGCCGAAGACGCCGGTCAGCACGAGGAAGAACTTCGAGTAGCCAACCAGCTCGGCGAGCCAGTCGTTGCGCGCCTCGCGCAGGGCCTTGCGCTCGGCCAGCGGCAGATAAAGGCCGCCGCCCACGGCAAATTGCGAGATCATGACGTGGAAGATGGCGATCATGCCAATCACCCAGCCCGAGCCGAGATACGGAATGTCCCAGAACGGATAGTTCATAAAGTCAAGCTCCTGGCTTCTAGCTCCTAGCCACTAGCTTTTTGTGTCCCAGTCATGCAGCCCAATCAAGCACGACGGGCTAGAAGCTAGAGGCTAGAAGCTAGTAGCTGCCTTACCGAATCGTCCAGTACCCAATCACAGTCGTTGCCAACAGTGCAAACACGGCCAGCAGCCCAAAATAATGCGCAACCCGCGCCCTCCGGCCCCATTCCTTGCTCGTGTCGTAGAAGGGAATCAGGACCCAGAGCACGATGCCCAACGTGAACAGCAGCAGTCCAGCGATCTCGCCGGCCTCGCCGGGCAGCACGGTCCCCAGCATCTTGAGCATCTCGAACGGGCTCATGAAATACCACTCGGGATGAATGCCCAGCGACGCGGGCGCGAGCGAATCGTACTGCTTTCCCAGAGCCCACGGAAACACTGAAGCCAGGAGCGCAAGGATGTTGAGCGAAATGATCCACATTGCGATGTCCTTGCGCAAGAAGTCGGGCAGGAAGGGCATGGATTTGCGCTCGGCCGCCGGTCTGGCCTCCTCGCTTTCAGGAACGGCGTTGCCGTGGCGCTGCACCAGCCAAAGGTGAAATGCAAGCAGCGGAATGAACAATGCAGGGAGCACCACAACGTGCAGCGCGAAGAAACGCTGCACGGTAAATTCGCTCACATCCGGCCCTCCGCGCAGCATATTGGCGATTGCCGGTCCGATCCACGGAATCGCCACCGGAATCTGCAAGCCCACCTTGGTGGCAAAGTAGCTCAGCTCGTCCATTGGCAGCAGGTATCCGGAGAAGCCGAAGCAGGCGGCCAGCAACAGCAGCACCATGCCGCTCAGCCAGCCAAACTCGCGCGGCTTGCGATAGGCCTTCATGAAGAAGACTGAAAACATGTGCACCAGGATCGCGAACAGCATCAGATTGGCCGCCCACGCGTGCGCGGAGCGGATCAGCCAGCCGAAGTGCATCACGAACGTGATCTGCCGGACCGACTCGTACGCCTCCACGCCCGGCCGGTAATACACCAGCAGCAGCACGCCCGTGAAACACTGCAGCACGAAGAGGAACAGTGTGATGCCGCCCCAGTAGTACCAGAAGGATTGCGCGTGGACGGGGACCGTCTTCTTGCGCGCAAAAGCGGTAAGCTCGGAAATCCCCAGCCGCTCATCCACCCAGTCGTATACATTGCTCGCGATCGTCTTGGTCGTCATGCTTCTCGTCCTTGTGAATCTCCGAAAGCTCCAACAGGCGGAGCCGGCAAAAACCTGTGCCGCCACTTGTCTCGAACTCCGCTAACTCCGCTAACCCCGCTATCTCCGCTAACTCCGCTCTAACGGCACAACCATCCGCCGTCCACCACCAGCACGTGCCCCTGCACGTAATTGCTCGCATCGGAGGCAAGAAACACCGCTGCGCCGGCCAGATCCGAAGGCAGTCCCCAGCGTCCCATGGGGATTCTGCTTAGAATTGCAGCCGACCGCGCAGGATCGGCGCGCAAAGCCGCGGTGTTGTCCGTCGCCATGTAGCCCGGCGCGATGGCGTTCACGTTGATGCCCTTGTCGGCCCACTCATTGGCCAGCGCCTTGGTCAACTGCGCCACCGCACCCTTGGCCGCCGCATATCCCGGCACCAGAATTCCGCCCTGAAACGCCAGCAATGAAGCAGTGTTGATGATCTTGCCGTGCCCCTGCGCCAGCATCAAACGCCCTGCGTACTGGCTGAGGAACCAGACCGCATTCAAATTCGTGTTGATGACCGTGTTCCAGAACTCCTCCGAGTGCTCCGCTGCCGGCGCGCGCCGGATAGTCCCCGCGTTGTTCACCAGGATGTCGATCGAACCGAACTCCTTCACCGTGTCGTCCACGAGCATCCGGCAAATCGCCTTGTCGCACACATCGCCCGAGCGCGTGATGTACCGCGCGCCGGCCTTCTTCACTTCCTCGATCGTCGAATCGAGCACTTTGTCGTAATTGTGCAGAGTCACGCTCGCGCCTGCCTGCGCGAAAGCGATCGCCATTCCGGCGCCCAGGCCCTGCCCCGATCCGGTGACCAGCGCGTTCTTCCCCTTCAGACTGAAAAGATCGAGAATCCCCACGTCCTCCTGCCTCTCTGTTTGTGAAAAAACCCGTACATTGTTCCTTGCTCATCACGTTTCGCGGGTCACGATTCACGACTCGCGATCCCCGACTCACGACCCACGACCCACGATTTACGCCCGCGAAACCTCAACCCCCGTGTCGTTGACTGCGACCTTGAAAAGCTTGAGCGGCTTGGGCGGCGGCCCGCTCACATTCGCGCCCGTGTACGGGTTGTACACGCCGCCATGGCACGCGCAGTGAATGCGGTCGGCCTGCGGCTCGTACTGCACAGTGCAGCCCAGGTGCGTGCACACCGCGCTCAACCCAATCCAGCGCCCGTCCTCGTGGTGAATCAGCATGGCCGGCGCGGGGCCGAACTTGAACATCAGCACCGATCCCGCCGCCAGCTTCTGCGCGTCCTTCAGCGTCACTTCGGTCACGGCCGAGGCGCTCAGCGCCATCTCGCTCGGCGAGGCCAGGTAACGGTACACGGGATAACCCAGCGCGGCGGCGTAGCAGATGCCTGCCGCTCCCGCGGCCGCCAGAAATGCGCGCCGCGTCTTTACGTCGCCGTTCTCCGCGTGCTCCAGCACAATGTTTTCTGAAATCGGCGTTTCACTCATAACTATGCCGCGCCCTCCATCGTCTTATGCGCACGCGCAACCACTGACACGAGCCATCCGATCACGCCCAGGCCGGCCACAAAGAGCGCGAGGAACAATCCCACCACGCTCCAGTTGGTCACTACGGCCCGGTCCCACACGTCATATCCTTTGCTCAGCAACGTCACATCGCGCACGCCGTCGCGATAAACCACCAGCATGATCTCCACCAGCACCGCTGTCAGAACCCCTGCCCAGCCGAGCCATCCGGCGGCGATCTTACCGAATCCCGCCATCGCGCCTACCAGCACGGCCACCACCACCAGCGCGATCCATCCGTAGCCGGCGAAACCAGCAAACCGGTAGGCCGGATACAAGGCGTAGCCGGCGAGTCCCTGCTTCACCGCCTCAGGCTGCACGCTCGCCGCCCACAACCCCGCAGCCAGATACACAATCCCGAAGCCGGCAGCCACCTTGCCGCCCAGTCCCGTCACAAACTTCTTTTCCTCCGCGGTGAAGGTGCTGCGCCCCCCGAGATACACCAGCCACAGTCCGCCAATCAGCAGCCCGCCCGTCAGCATCAACAGCCAGCGTGGTGTCAGCGTGGGATCGCCCGTCGGCAGATATGCGCCCATTCCCGACGCGGAATACATCGCGCGCCACGCCTCGGGGCGCAGCATCAGCGTCATATTCGTAGAAAGAATTCGCGCCACGCCGCCGGCCAGCAGCCACGCCATCAGTCCCACCCACCAAGCCGATTTCCCCGCGTCAAGCCGCGCCGAGAATTTGTAGAGCAGCCAATAAAGCAGCATCAGCGTAGGGATAAGCGCAATCCAGTAGAGACCGATCAGCGCGCTGCTGGTGTATAATGCGCGCCCGTAAAGCACCTGCGCAAACAAGAGCGGCGGCACGGCCAGGTTGATCACGAAGGTCATCACCATCGTCAGCCGTCGCGCCAGCGCCCGCGCCGTCACTAGCGAGTGAGCCGATTTGCCGAACAGGCTGAGCAGAATCGCCAGCAGCAGCCCGCCCAGCAGCATCTCCACGGCCACAAAATGCAGCGACAGCGTCACGATGTGCAGCAACTTCATCAGCCACACAGGCGCAGGCAAAGGAATGGGGTCCACCGCGGGATAGGGATTCATAGCGTTCTCAAAATTCCTTTCACTCTGCATGCGGCGCAGAACGAATCATCGAGACGAGGCGCACTGCCACGGCGCCGCCCCTCCCTGCGGTTCAGGCCGGCAGGGGGCAGCGGCGGGGAGCCGGCGCAGTACATTCTGGACTGTTTTTCTCCAATTTGACTCGCGAGAAATTTATAGCCCGCCGCGACCACTGGTCTGTGACGCGGAATACATCCTCCTGTGACAAAATTCGATTACGCTGCCCGTTGGCCGTATCGTTTATTCCATGCGTCTACGCGCAGCCGCTCGCTTTGAAACTGGCGTCGCGCGGGCGTATGAGAGATTTGTTCGAGTGGACAACGCGATGAAGAGAACGAACTCGTCGATGCAACTGACGCGCGCTGCCGATTACGGCGTCCGCGTGATGATTCAGTTGGCCGCGCCGCAGGCCGACGGACGTGTTTCGCTGCCCGCGCTGGCCCAGGCCACGGGCGCTCCGGACAGTTTCCTCTCCAAGGTGCTGCAAGCTTTGGCGCGCGCCGGGCTCATTACTTCGCGGCGCGGGCAGTCGGGCGGCTTTCGCATCACGGCCCGCGGCAGCAGGGCATCCATGCGCGAAGTGATTGAGGCGATCGACGGCTCCATCTGCCTCAACGTCTGCCTCATTCCCGGCAAGTCGTGCTCAAGAAAGGCGCACTGCCCCGCGCATCCGGTCTGGGCGCGGGCCCAGCAGGCCATGCTCGACGTTCTCTCCCACACCACTGTCGCCGCAATGGCCGCCCAGGCTTCGCCGGCCAGGCCGAACCGTCCGGCGAGTGGCGCTCGCTCGCTCCAAATGCTCGTCAATTCGGCCCGCCATTAGCCCGTCCAGCAAGTGCACCCTCGATTTGCCAACCGCTCGTCCGTGGTGTTTCAATCGGGTTATTGAAACAGGGGTGCTCCACGCGATGTGGGGCTGAGAAATACCCTCGAACCCGATCCGGATAATACCGGCGTGGGAAGTTTTCTCCGACCGAGCGGCATTCTTCCTCACCTCACTTCGCAGCGCAGGCTCCTTTGTTTCACGCTGTACCGAAACGAAGGGTCCCCATGCGAGCAGCCGGTTCCGCCGCAATCATCCGCACGCCACAGTCACCGCCCAGCGACGCCCACCGTTCGCTTGCGAAAGCTTTCCTGCTGGCCTGTTGCTTTGCTTTGCCTCTTAGCGCGCAAACCGCTCCGCAGACGCCGCCAAACTCCGCGGCGGCTCCGCAAACCAACACGCAGAGTCCCGCTCCAGCGCAGCAGAAACCCGCTCCCGTCACCACCACCGTCGTCGTCCACGGCGAAGTGGAAGATAACTACCTTCCGGAGTCCATCACCGTGGGCACGCTGGACAGCGCCGAGCTCAAGAACACGCCGCTTTCGGCTTCGGTGATCACGCGCGATCTGCTCAACGACCAGGTCTCGCGCCTGCTTTCTGACGTGATCCAGAACGATGCCTCCGTCGGCGACGACTACGTGCCCGTGGGTTACTACGGCAACTACCAGATTCGCGGCTTTCCCATCGATCTTGCTACCGGACTTGAAGTCAACGGCATGACCATCGCTGGCGAGCAGGATGTGCCGCTCGAGAACAAAGAGGCCGTCGAGTTCCTCAAGGGCATTGCCGGCGTGGAGAGCGGCGTGGCGTCGGCGGGCGGGCTCATCGATTACGTGACCAAGCGCCCGGCCAACATTCAGGCCCTCGATCTTGCCACCGATCATCGCGGCTCGGCGTATGGCGCCGCCGACCTTGGGGCACTCTTCGGCAGCCGCAAGCAAGTGGGCGCGCGCGTCAATCTCGCCGGCGAACGAATCGTCCCCTACATGAATTCGACCAACGGCTGGCGCGCGGTTGGCGCAGGCGCGGCCGACTGGAAGCTGAACCCGGCCACGATCCTTAAAGGTGACTTCGAGTACCAGCGCAAGACAGAGCGCGACGGCAGCGGCTATCAACTGCTCGGCGGCACAATCCTGCCCGACATCAACCGCATCTACCGCTCAACCATGCTGGGCGACCAGCCGTGGGGCCCACCTGACACTTATGACACCTTCAACACCAACGCGCGCCTCGATCGCACCTTCTCGCCCTCGTGGCTCGCCTTCGCCGCTGCCAGCCTCAGTCACTCGCTGATCCAGGACAATGTGCTCTACGCGTATGGCTCATCCCTCGACCCAACGACGTACCTTCCCAACTGCCCCAACGCGCCGGATGCGCCGGAGTACTTCTTCTGTCCCGACGGAACCTACGGCATCTACGACTATCGCAACCCCGGCGAACTGCGCATCGACGCGGAAGCCGAAGCCATGCTAACCGGCCACGTCAAGACGGGAGCGATCACGCAAGACATCACGGCCGGCGGTGTCCTCTTCCTGCGCAGTGTGCAGGAGCCCGGTTTCTACTCGGCAGCGAATCCCTATTCACCCGACGGCATTGTGCAGGACGGCGCTGTTTACACCTACGTCGGTTCCGAGAATATTTACCAGCCCGTCGCCACTCTTCCGCCACCAGGGGATCCAAATTCCCTTGAATATCCATTCGAAACCGCCGGTCCGCGCCGACTGTGGGAAGACAGCCACCAATCCTCCGGCGTCATTCAGGATCGCGTTCATCTTCCTGGTCGCATTCAGCTCATCGCCGGCGCCCGCTACGATTCCCTGCGCGACCACAACTATTCGCTCTCGGCCACCAGTCCCACTACGCCGCCGACAATCACGGACAAGCCCGTTTGGCTGCCACAATTCGCCGTCACATACAACCCTGTCGAGAACCTGACCCTCTACTCGAACTACGGTGTGATGTTGTCTCTCGGTCCACAGGGGCCCTTCTGGACCGACAACGGCAGCCAGTTTCTCGCGCCGTTCTTCACGCGCCAAGCCGAAATCGGCGCGAAGTACGAGCCCGGCCAGCGCATTCTGCTCACCACCGCGCTCTTCCGCATGCGCGCGCCATTCGTCTACCCAAAAATGATCGCGGCAGCCGACAGCTTCTGTCCTACCGGCAACCCTGGCGATCTCTGCTTCGAATCCGAGGGCCGCGAAACGCACGACGGCATCGAGCTCAATGCCGAAGGCAAGGCCGCGAACTGGCTGCGCCTCAACGCCTCGGCAGCGGCCATGAGCGCTATCTCCACCAACACCGGCACGCCCTCCTTCGACTCGAAGCAAGTCATCAACGTGCCGCATCTGCACACCAATGTGTTTGCCGATCTCACCGTGCCCCGCGTTCGCGGCCTGCACCTGATGCCCGGCTGGAGCTACACCTCGCGCAAAGAAGCCACGCGCGACGATCAAGTGAGCGTGGCCAGTTACAACCTCTTCAACCTGGGCGCGCGCTACACGCTCGGTGGCGAGCAGGGCCGCGTCACCTTTCGCATTTACGCCGACAACATCACCAACAGACGCTACTGGTCCGACACCGGCGCCAGTTACGGAGACACCTTTGTTTGGCTGGGCGCGCCGCCAACCGTGCGCCTCGCTGCCCACTACACTTTCTAGCAGCCTGCGTAGCGGGCAAAAGAAGGTAGCCCCAGGCGCGAGCCTGGGGATGCGACACGGTATTCAACGTCCAGCCCGCTTGAGTGGGCGTAAGATCGGGAAGCAGTTCGCACGAATGAGCGCATTACTCAAAACCCACGGCATGGACGGCACGCTGGTTGATCCCGACTGGCCTCCGCTCACGCTCGCCGAACTGCGCCCGCTTCTCCGCCTCTATCCCGCGCTCGGCGAACCCACGCACATCGTCTCCGTCAGCCCGCGCCCGTTTTCAGCGGCTGGTGTAGTCGCCACGCGCAAGGCACGCGTCTTCATCAAGCGCCATCACCGCGCCGTGCGCGACCGCGAAGGGCTGCTCGAGGAGCACCGGTTCCTTTTGCATCTGCTCGCGCGCGGCGCTCCCGTCCCGCGTGTCCTCGTTTCCGCGGCCGGCGAAACGGCGATTGAAATCGGCGAATGGACCTACGAAGTGCACGAGACTCCGCCGGGCATCGATCTCTACGAAGACGCCATCTCCTGGACTCCCTTCCGCTCTTCGGCCCACGCGCATTCCGCGGGCGCGGCGCTCGCGTGCCTCCATCTCGCCTCGCTCGATTTCACCGCCCCACCCCGCAAGCCCCGCCCGCTCGTCGCCAGCTTCACCATCTTCGCGGCGAAGGACCCCGCGCAAGCCCTTCGCCGTTATCTCGCCGCCCGTCCGTCGCTGTCGGCGCACAAAGGCGTTAGCGCCTGCGCGGATCAGGCCCTCGAACTCCTGGCGCCTTTTCATTCCGAGCTTGCGCCCCTTTTGCCTGCGCTCCCGCCGCTCTGGACCCACAACGACCTGCACGCCTCCAATCTCTTCTGGAGCGATGCGGACCCCAACGCCGATCTCGCCGCGCACGCCACTGCCGTCATCGACTTCGGCCTTGCCGACCGCACCAATGCCGCGCACGACATCGCTCACGCCATCGAGCGCAACATCGTCGAGTGGCTCGTCCTCGTCAACGATCCAGCTCACCCCGACGGCGTTCCCATTCACTTCGATCATCTTCAGGCGCTCCTCGACGGCTACGAATCCGTGCGCCCCCTCTCCAGTGAAGAGTCGGCCGCGCTCGCCCCCATGACCGCTCTCTGCCACGCCGAGTTTGCGCTCTCTGAGGCCGACTATTTTCTCAGTGTCTTGCGCGCCGAAGAGAAAGCCGCCATGGCCTACGACGGCTGGCTCGTCGGCCACGCTCGCTGGTTCTCGAGCGCACCCGGCGGCAAGCTCCTCGATGCGCTGCGCCACCGCGCCGCCGCCCCCCGCGAGCAAGGAGCGGCCCGGCCATGATCTGGACAGCAGTCGCCGCCTATCTCGCCGCGCATGGTCTCGAGTGGGCAGGCATGCTTTTCACGATTCTTGGAATCTGGCTCACCACGCAGCGCAAGCTCATCTGCTGGCCCATCACTCTGGTCGCAATCTTCATCTACATGGTGGTTTTCTTCCGCGCAAGGCTGTTTTCCGATGCGCTGCTGCAAGTGTTCTTCGTGGTCTTCACGCTTTATGGCTGGTGGCATTGGTGGCGCGGCGTGCGCGAGGAAGGCGAAGTGCGCGTCGTCCCGCTGCCGCTGGCGAGCCTGGCAGTTGCGATCGCTGTCGGCGTGCCTGGCAGCTTTCTGCTGGGCGCGCTGGCCAAGCACCTTCACGCCGCGTTGCCCTATCTCGACGCCACGCTGATGAGCTACAGCCTTGTGGCCACCTGGTGGCAGGCGCGCAAGCACATCGCCAACTGGTGGCTCTGGATTGTGGTGGACCTCGTCTATATCGGCGAATACATTTACAAGGACCTTTGGCCGACAGCGCTGCTTTACGCGGGACTCGTCGGACTCGCCGTTCTCGGCCTGCGCAATTGGCGCCGCGCCGCCGCAAGCCCCGCCCGCTAGCTCCCCGCCTGCACCACGTTGTCGAGCGGCTGGCCCTTCATGTAGCGTCGCAGCTCATCGGCCGCAATGCGCAGCGCGCGTGGCGCAAACTGCGGTGTCGATCCGGCAACGTGCTCCGTGAGCAGCAGGTTTGGGCAGCTCCACAGCGGGTGGCCTTCCGGCAGCGGCTCGGGATCGGTGACGTCGAGCGCGGCGCGAATCCGCCCCGATTCGAGGGCCGCCACCAGCGCATCGGTATCCACAATCGGCCCGCGGGCGGCATTCACCAGCAGCGCGCCCTGCCGCAACAGCGCGAGTTGGCGCCTGCCGATCAAGCCGCGCGATTCCTCAGTCGACGGCAGGATCAACACCACAACCTCCGCGCGCGGCAGCAAGGTGTCCAATTCATCTACGGTGTGCACCTCGGGTTCCGTGCGCGCACTGCGCGCTACGCGCAACACCTGCACTTCGAACGGCGCGAGCATCCTCTCGATTTCCTTGCCGATTGAGCCGTAACCCACCAGCAGCACTGTCTTGCCGGTCAGCTCCTCCTCGAGCACCGGCGGATACATTGTGCCCGCGTCGCCGGTCATCGCCGCATAGTGGGCGCTGGCCTCGAACCTCCGTTTCCACACGCCCGACCTCTGAATATCGAGGTACAGCGGAAAGTACTTCAGCATCGTCAGAATGGCCCCGAGCGTCCACTCCGCAGTGGAGATGTTGTGCGCGCCGCGCGCATTGCAAATCGTCACATGCGGTCCCACCGTTGCGGGAATCCACTCCGTTCCCGCCATCATCGAGAGCACCAGCTTCACGCCGTGCAGCCGCGGCCACGCGCGCATCGCCCGCGTCGAATAAGGATCGGGAATCCAGACATCGATGTCGACGTCGTGATCCATTTTGTCCGACACTGGGATCAGCTCGATTCCCTCGGGAAAATCGCGGAACAAATCGGCTGATAATGCAGCTGGATATCCGACTCGCAGCATGGGATTCTCGAGCCCTGCCGGGCGCGGGCTCGTCGCTTTTATGCTACCCCAGCCACCCTGCGGGCCCGATCCTGGGCAGTGGGCCAGTTTGTTGGTAGTGAGCCAGTTTGAAGGGTACGGGCTTCAGCCCGTACATAAACAGCGCAAGATGACTTTGGGCTTTAGCCCCTGAGGGAAGGTTTTTTCAAACTGACCCACTGCCCGATGCTGCAATTCCTGCGGCAGAGCGCCGTCATCGCAAGAATCAAACGGCCAGCATCTCCGTATACACCGCCATCCCCACCACCGCATCGGCGCCCAGCGCATCCAGCGCGTCCACTTCCTGCTGGCTCTTGATGCCCCCCGCCAAGATGAGCTGCCGCTGCGTCAGTTTCCGCAAACGCGCCGCAGTTTCCAGGGGAAAGCCTTGCATCAATCCTTCACTATCCACATTCGTGTAGAGAAATGCGGCGGCGTAAGGTTCGAGTTGCGGGATCGCCTCATCCGGCGTCAGCTCCACCTGCGCCTTCCATCCCTTCACCGCAATGCGACCGTTCTTTGTGTCGATCCCGGCCACCACGCTCTCCCGGCCCACGCTCGCGGCCAGCTCCGCCGCGAATGCGGTATTCACGGCGCCCTCCGCAGAAAACAGCGCCGACCCGATGATCACGCGCTTCGCGCCCGCTTCCAACACCTGCCGGGCGCGCTCAATGGAATGGATTCCGCCGCCCGCCTGGCACGGCAGCCGTTTGGCAATCCGCTCCACCAGCGCGGAGTTGTCACCTTGCCGCATTGCCGCGTCCAGGTCGATCAACTGCACCAGTGGAAAGCGAGCGAACTTCTCGATCCAGTACTCAAAATCGTCGAAGGCAAGGCGCAATTTTTCGCCCTGCACAAGCTGCACAATGCGCCCGCCCATGAGATCGATGGAAGGGATCAGCATGGCAGCCTCACCGGAACGCCGGCCTGCGCCAGCTCTTCCTTGAGCTCACGCGCGCTCTTCACGCCAAAATGAAAGATGCTGGCCGCCAGTGCTGCGTCGGCCTTGCCGCGCGCAAACACCTCGGCAAAGTGCGCCACGGTTCCCGCGCCGCCCGAGGCAATCACGGGAATCCCCACGGCCTCACTCACCGCCGCTGTCAATTCACAGTCAAAACCGGCACGCGTTCCGTCCGAGTCCATCGAAGTGAGCAAAATCTCGCCTGCGCCGCGCTGTTCGGCCTCGCGCGCCCACTCCACCACACGCCGTCCCACCGGCTTGCGCCCGCCGTGCACAAACACCTGCGCATCGCGCACCGGGTCGGTCGCTTCCGGATCGCGCCGCGCGTCAATGGCAACCACGACCGCCTGCGCGCCAAAACTGCTGCCGATTGCGCTGATCAACGCGGGGTCAGCCAGCGCCGCGGAGTTGATGCTCACCTTGTCCGCGCCCGCCTCGAACACCTGCTCCGCGTCGCGCGCCGAGCGAATGCCGCCGCCCACGCAGAACGGCACAAACAGCTCACGCGCCGTGCGCCGCACCGTATCGAGCAGCGTCTTCCGTCCTTCGTGCGTCGCGGTGATGTCCAGCAGCACAATCTCGTCCGCGCCCTCGCGCGCGTGCCGAGCCGCCTGCGTTGCCGGATCGCCCGCATCCACCAAATCGACAAACTGCACGCCTTTCACCACGCGTCCCGCATGCACGTCGAGGCAGGCAATGATGCGCTTGGTCAGCATGAGGCGCCTTTTGCCTCCCACGCGAGAAAATTGCGCAGAATCTTCAGTCCCGTCTCGCCCGATTTCTCGGGATGGAATTGCACGCCCATCACATTTCCGCGCTCCACGGCCGCCGCGAACGGCTCAATATAGTGCGTCACCGCCGCGGTGTCGCTTGTGACCGGGCCTTTGTACGAGTGCGTGAAGTAAACGAACTCGCCCGGTTCGACGCCCGCAAGCAATCGTGAGCCATTCCGCACTTCGAGCGAATTCCACCCCACATGCGGCACTTTTTCCGTGCTTTCAACAAACCGCGTGCACGATTCCGGGAAGTATCCCAGGCCCGCCTGCTGCGGCGCCTCCGTCGATCCGGCATAGAGCCACTGCATTCCCACGCAGATGCCCAGAAACGGCACGCCGCGCGCGATCGCCGTGCGAATCGCGCCCGTCAGTCCCGTCGCGTCCAGTCGTGATGTCGCCGCAAAGTGTCCCACTCCCGGCAAGACAATCCGCTCGGCCGATTCGACCAACGACAAGTCGCCGTCGGTCACGGCCGTCTCCGCGCCCAGGTGCCGCAGCGTCTTCAGCACCGAAGTGAGATTTCCGGCTTTATAGTCGATCACCGTGATCATTTCACCATCACCCACCATGCGACGCTGCTGAGGCACAGGTAGCCGAGCACCAGTGAAGCTATCGCCAGAATCACTCTGCGAGACGTTCGTTCTTCGAAAAGAACCAGGAGGAATGCAGCGATACTCAGGATCAAGCCAATCTCTGAACAGACCACAAGAAAGTCATCGTGCCTTCCGTAGAGCGCTCTAAATGAAATCCACCGAAGCATCAGTAGACAAGCATCGATTGCCAGCAGAACCACGCCCATACCCGCTGCTTTGTCGCGCCATGCGCGCCCCGCGGTCACAGCAGTCCTTTCGTGCTCGGCAGCATCTTACCTAGTTGCTTGTCGCGCGAGCAGGCCACGCGCAACGCCCGCGCGAATGCCTTGAATATCGCCTCGATCTTGTGATGATTCGAGCGCCCGTACATCGTCTTCACGTGCACGTTGGCCCGCGCGCCACGTGCAAACCCCTCAAAAAAGTCCGTCACCAGTTCGGTTTGCAGATCGCCGACCAGCCGCGTGCGGACTTTCGTGTCCACCGCGAAGGCCGCGCGCCCGCTCAAATCGACAGCCGCGATAGCCAGCGTCTCATCCATCGGCATCACGAAGTAGCCGGCGCGCAGAATGCCGCGCTTGTCGCCAAGCGCCCGGTCAAACGCCTCGCCCAGCGCGATGCCCACGTCTTCCACCGTGTGGTGCTGATCCACGTCGAGGTCGCCGACGCACTTCAATTCCAGATCGAATGCGCCGTGCCGCGTGAACAGTTCCAGCATGTGGTCGAAGAAGCGAATGCCGGTGGAGATGTTGTACCGGCCTTTGCCCTCGATCGCGAGCTCGATCTCGATGCGCGTCTCGTTCGTGTTCCGCACAGTCGTTGCCGTCCGCGCACCGGTGCGCCTGCCCGTCATCGTGTTCTTCTTCGCCGTCATCACTTCCCGCTTTCCACCCGCAGCGCGGCCAACGCTTCGTTCAGCGCCGCACCGGCCTGTTTCATCTGCTCGCGCGTTCCAATGGTGATACGCACTCGTCCATCGCAGCCCGGATCGCTGGATCGGTCGCGCACCAGCACACCCGCCGCGCGCATCAGCCGCACAAACTCCGAGTGCCGCGCGCCAATCTCCACGAGAATGAAATTCGTCCGGCTCGGCCAGCGCTTCACTCCCGCCGCATCGAGCACCGTTTCAAATTCACCGCGCGCCGCCAGCACTTCGCTTACATACCAATCGAGGTACGCCGTGTCTTCAAATGCAGGAGGCAGGCACGCCAGCGCCAGCGAGTTCACGCTATACGGCGAAAGCACGCGGCGCACCCACCGCATCAACTCCGCCGGCCCGGCCAGCAGCCCCAACCGCAACCCGGCCAGCCCGTACGCCTTCGAAAACGTGCGCGCCACCACCAGATTCGGCAGCGTTCCCGCAAGATCCATCACCGTCTCGCCGTGGAAATGAAAGTACGCCTCGTCCACCAGCAGCACCGCCTGCGGTGCGCGCCGCGCCAGTTCGAGAAGTTGCGCTCGTGTAGCCACCGACCCCGATGGGCTGTTCGGATTGGCAATCGCAATCACTTTCGTTCGCGCCGTGATCGCCGCCAGCAGCCTCTCAAACGGAAACTGTAAATCATCGGCGGCTTGCACCGTCACCACACGCGCATTCGTCGCCGAGGCATAGACCTCATACATGGTGTATGTGGGCACAGGCAGCAGGACTTCGTCATCGGCTTCGAGAAACGTCTCGAAGAGCACGTGAATCGCCTCATCCACGCCGTTGGTCAGCGCCACCTGCTCCGCGCGCAGACCCAGATACGCGGCAACGATCGCTTCCACCGGCTCGCGCTCGGGATATCGCGTGAGCGCCCCAGCGGAGATTTGCGCAAGCACCTCGCGCACCCTTGGCGAGCACTCGAGCGTGTTCTCGTTGAAGTCCAGCCGCAGCGCATCGCGGCAGCCGAGTGGAGGATGATACTCCTTCATCGCCTGTACGCGCGCGCGCGGCGCCGGAGAATTTGCCGGTTCGTCGCGTTTTCCCTCAGGGGCTAAAGCCCCCATCTTTTGGGCGAGGCTAGCGGCACGACTGAAGTCGTGCCCTTTCAAAGCGCTTTCGCTCTCCACTGTCTTTTCAGCCACGGGCCCTCCTCGAATTCAATCGCATTCGAATCGCCTCGGCATGACCGACAAGCCCTTCTGCCTCGGCCAATCGCGCAGCCTTCGGCCCTAAGGCGCGGACGCCTTGCGCAGTGTACTCCTGCACCGTGATGAGCTTCACGAAATCGTTCACGCTCAATCCGCCGCGCACGCGCGCCATCCCGCCGGTCGGCAGCGTGTGATTCGGCCCGGAAATATAGTCGCCCATGGGCTGCGACGACCATCTGCCCACAAAGACCGACCCCGCATTCGTGACCCATCCCAGATCGCTGGCGGCGTCCACAGTCAGGTGCTCGGGAGCGAGCCAGTTGGTGATATCGCAGCATTCCTCATACGAGCCCGCGATAAAGACGAACCCATTGCGCTTGAGCGCCGCTCTTGCCACGGCGTTCTCGCGGCTGCGCTGCTTTGTCTCGGCAATCACTGCCTTCGCCAAACCGTCGCGCGTTGTCACAAAGATCGCCAGCGCCTCCGGATCGTGCTCCGCCTGAGCCACCAGATCGCTCGCAATCTCCGCCGCGTTGCCGCGCTCGCTCGTGACCACGATCTCTGTCGGCCCGGCCAGCATGTCGATGGCGCAGTCAAACGCGACCAGGCGTTTGGCCGCAGTGACGTAGAGATTGCCCGGTCCCACAATCTTGTCGACGCGCAACACCGTCTCGGTTCCGTAAGCCAGCGCCGCCACGGCATGCGCTCCGCCGAGCCGATAAAACTCCGTGATGCCGAGCAGATGCGCCGCGGCCAACGTCTCCGGCGCGGGTTTAGGCGAGACGACGACGATACGAAGAACTCCCGCCACCTGCGCTGGAATCGCCGTCATCAGCAGCGTGGAAGGCAGCGGATGCCGTCCGCTGGGCACATAGCACCCGACAGAGCCAAGAGGGCGCACAAGCTGGCCAGTCGTCAAACCCTTCACCGTCGAATCTCTCCACGACGCCGGCATCTGCCGCTGCGCAAACCGGCGAATCTGATCGGCAGCCGTAGTCAAAGCCTCGCGCAGCGCAGGATCGATCGCCTTCCACGCAGCGGCCATCTCTTCCTGCGTCACGCGCAGCACGTTCGGCCCAGCCAGCCCATCGAACTCCGCCGCATAGCCGAGCAGCGCGCGGTCGCCGCGCTTGCGCACATCGTTCACGATCCGCTTCACGGCGGGCAGCACCGCATCCAGCGCTGCGCCGCCGCGATTCCGCAGTGCGGCCAGCGTCTCCGCCGCAGCCCGCGCGTTGCGTCCGGTCGTCCGGATCAGTTTCATCGTTCGTCTCCGGCTACAGCACCACTTTGTTCAGCGGATACTCCACAATCCCCGCCGCCCGCGCCGCCTTCAGCCGCGGAATCACATCCCGCGCCACGCGCTCTTCCAGGATCGTATTCACCGCAACCCACTCCGAATCGCTTAACTGCGAAATGGTCGGCGAATTCAGCGCTGGAATGACCGCCAGCACCGCCGCCAGGTCTTCGCGCTTCACGTTGAGCATCAACCCCACCTGCGACTGCGCGTCAATCGCGCCGCGAAGCATGAGCGCAATTTGGTCGATCTTTTGCCGCTTCCACGCATCCGCCAGCGCGGCCTTGCTGGCAATGAGGTGCGTCTCGCTCTCCATCACCGTGTCGATGATCTTCAGGTGGTTCGCCTTCAGCGAGCTGCCCGTCTCCGTCACCTCCACAATTGCGTCGGCCAGCATCGGCGGCTTTACTTCTGTCGCGCCCCAACTGAACTCCACCTTCACATTCACGCCCTTCGCGGCAAAGTAGCGCTTGCTCACCTCCACCAATTCGGTAGCGATGATCTTGCCCTCCAGATCTTCGGCCTTCTCATACCCGCTTGCCTCGGGCACGGCCAGCACCCAGCGCACCTTGCGCCGGCTCTGTTTGGCGTAGGTCAGCGTGGTCACGCTTGCCACGTCAAGACCGCTCTCCACCACCCAGTCAATGCCCGTCAGTCCCGCGTCCAGCACGCCGTGATCCACGTACCGCGTCATCTCCTGCGCGCGAATCAGCATGCACTCGATCTCGCTGTCGTCAATCGACGGAAAGTACGACCGGCCGTCGGCGTAGATGTTCCATCCCGCGCGCTTGAACAGCGCGATGGTCGCGTCCTGCAAACTGCCCTTGGGAATCCCGAGTCGAAGTTTGTTACCCACGGCTCACCTCCGTCTCCGCGCCCAGCGCGATAGGCCGCGTGAAGCAGCTCACCGTGCCCTCGTGGCAAACCAGGCCGTCGCCCTCCACCTCCACGCGAAACAGCAGCGTATCGTTGTCGCAGTCGGTCGCCGCGGAAACCACGCGCAACCGGTTGCCGCTGGTTTCGCCCTTCATCCACAGCTTCTGGCGCGTTCGGCTCCAGAAGGTTACAAAGCCGGTCTCCTGCGTCTTCGCGTAGCTGGCCGCGTTTAGAAAGCCCAGCATCAACACCTCGCCCGTCCGTTCGTCCTGCACAATGCCCGGCACGAGGCCATCCATCTTCTCAAAATCGATTGCCGTTGTTTTCTCGCTCATCTTGGTTCCTGTCCTGGATTCAGATTTTTCTCCAAACACGAAAAAACCCACCAGCGTCACTCGCCGGCGGGCTTGGGTGCTTCCTTCTGATCTCTCTGGCCGTCTACTTCAGGCCATGGCAGTCCGCCGGCATGGTTGTCCCATGATGATGGTGGTGGCCGTGATGGCGGAGACTCTGCATCTCTTTTCAAGGTACGGGCAAAGCCCTTTTGGTGTCAAATATTCCTTGTTGCCTCTTGCTTGTTGTACCGGATCGGAGGACCCTTTCCCATGCCAATGCCTGATTTTTCCGCAAGACCGTTTTCCTGCACCTGCGAGCGCCCAATGAACGCATCTCCTGAAGTGATTTTCCGCGCCTGGACGGAGCAGTTCGATCGCTGGTTTGCCGCGCCCGGTTCGGTTTTGATGAAGGGCCAGGTCGACACGGCCTTCTTCTTCGAGACCGAATTCGAAGGCCGGCGGCATCCGCATTACGGACGCTTCCTCCGCCTGGAGCGCCCTCGGCTTGTTGAACTCACCTGGCTCACCGCTGCAACCAAAGGCGCGGAAACTCAGGTGACGGTGGAGTTGATTGCGAAAGACGGCGGCACTCTGCTCCGCCTCACGCACGCCGGTTTTCCCGATGAGGAGTCGAAGAAGCGCCATGAGGATGCGTGGCCGCAAGTGTTGGCACATCTCGACAAATGCATGACGGGCGCAGCCTGACTCTGATCCAGGGGCAAGATCGCCGCTCCCAACTACTCGCTTCTCTTCGGGCGTTTCGGCTCGCTGCACTTATCCGTACTGGTTGCGGCATGACCCGAAACGGGCGGAGAATGAATCCGTGCAAGCGCGCAGGCAATTCGCGGCAATCGCCGTGCTCGCGGTCTGTTTCGCCGGTGCGGCGAACGCAGCTTTCGCGCGCGCCCAGTCCGCCGCTTCACGGGCCGCGCCAAAGACAAAATCAATTCCGCCCCTCGAGGCGCGCATCGACATCAACCACGCGAGCGCTGATGAACTGCTCAAAGTCCCGGGCATGACGCCAAGCTGGGCCGGGCGCATTGTGCGTTTTCGCCCCTACCGCACCGAGCGGGATCTGCTCGATCGCGGGGTACTTCCCAGCGACGTTTACGACCGCATCAAGGCCCACGTCATCGCGCACCGCGACAAGGAATGACCACCCTTCTGCCAGGCCCGCCCCCGGCATCGAACAATCTCCATGCCGCCTGCTCCAATTCCAAAAACATTCTCGTCCAGGGCGCTTCGGGGCCTTTACACTGTTCACTGACAGGAGACATCCATCATGCAAACCCGAATTCTGGGCACCACCATGCCGGTGCTCGAAGTGCTGCTCGATCCCAACGAAAGCGTGTTTTCCGAGAGCGGAGAGCTCTCCTGGATGACCGCCTCCATCCAGATGACTACGCACACGCAGATGGGTGGGGGTGGCGGGTTCTTCGGCGTGCTCAAGCGCGCAGCCGCCGGTGCCAGCATCTTCATGACCGAGTACCGCGCCATGCAGTTCCAGGGCTCCGTTTCGTTTGCCACGCGGGTACCCGGCCACATTGTGCCGGTCGAGCTCGGCCAGGGGCCGGAGTACATGGTGCACCGGCACGGCTTCCTGTGCGCCACGCCCCAGGTGACCATCACCCTGGGCTTTCAGCAGTCGCTCGGGGCGGGCATCTTCGGCGGCAGCGGATTCCTGCTGCAGAAGCTGAGCGGCGTGGGCACAGCCTGGATCGAGTTGTCGGGCGAGCTCATCCAGAAGGATCTCGCCCCCGGCGAAATACTGTTTGTGCATCCGGGCCATGTGGGCGCATTTCAGACGTCGGTCGGCTTCACGATCACCACGGTTCCGGGCATCAAGAACATGATCTTCGGCGGCGACGGAATCTTTCTGGCGCGGATGGTGGGTCCGGGCAGAATCTGGTTGCAAACGCTGCCCATCTCGCGGCTGGCGAGCCAGATCTACGAGTATTTGCCGAAGGCCCCGGCGGCCGAGCAGGCGACTGGCGCCGGACTTCTTGGAGGAATCGTAGGGGGAATCATCAGCGGACAGTAACCGCGAATCGTGATTCGTGAACCGTGAATCGTGAACCGTCGACCGTGAGCAATGGATAATGCGCAGCGAACCATCATCGCTGCGCATAGGCCTGGCATGTAAGGATTGCCTCGTATGCCGCAAACCCACCAGAGCACGCGCAACGTTCGCGGAACCATCCTCTTTGCCTTTGCCGTGGCCTTGGCCATTTACGTGGCTTGGCTGGTTCGCGGCATGCTGGTCCTTCTCTACGTCGCTGCGCTCTTTGCCGTTGCACTCACGCCGGTGGTGCGGGCAACGTCGCAGCTTCGCATCGGCCGTTGGCGGCCGTTCCATGGCGCCACGGCCATCCTCATCCTTCTGGTGGCCGTGGCGCTCGCTTTTACTGCCTTTGGATTTCTTGCCTTCCCGCCCGTGATCCACGATTTGCAGGCCCTCAGCAACGAAACGCCCACGCGGATTGCGGCGCTGTTGGCCAGGCTTCAAGAGGTTCCCTTCGCCAATCGCCTGAACTCCGCGCAAGTCACCGCATGGATTCAAGGCTACATAAGCCACGCGGCCACCTACGTGCTGTTTTCGCTCGAGGATTGGGCGGGAGCGTTCTTTCAAGTGATCGCCGGCTTTGTTCTCACGCTTTACTTCATTCTTGAGGGCGATCTCGCGTACGGCTGGTTTCTTTCGTTTCTCCCCGCGAAGCCGCGGCGGCGTCTCGACGATACGCTGCGGCGCGCCGCAGGGCGCATGCAGAAGTGGCTGCTGGGCCAGCTCAGCCTGATGCTCATTCTCGGCATCACCAGCACCATCGTCTTTCTCTCGCTCGGAGTCCGCTATGCCTATGCGCTGGGCGTGATCACCGGCCTGCTCAACCTGATCCCGGTTCTGGGCGCCGCAATCTCCGTCGCGATCGCTCTGCTGGTGGCCGCGATCGACAGTTGGGGTCGCGTCCTCGGCGTGGCCATCTTCTTTGTCTTGTATTTGCAGATTGAGAACTCGTGGCTCATTCCGCGGATCATGCGCAGCCGCGTGAACCTGCCGGCGCTGGCGATCTTCGTCGCCTTGCTGCTGGGATCCGCTGTCGCGGGAATTCTCGGCGCCATGGTTGCGATCCCGACGGCCGTTCTGGTCAGCGTGCTCGTCGACGAGTACCTCGTCAAGAAAAGCGACGCATGAAGCAGCGGGGCTAGCGGAGTTAGCGGAGTTAGGAGTGCAAGCGGAGTTAGCGGTGTTAGCGGTGTTAGCGGGGCAGGCGGAGCTAGCGGTGCTAGAGCGATTCGACAAAAGGTGTACCCAGGATCCGCCAACTTGCTAACTTGCCAACGTGCGCGTCCGCGCACGCTAACTTGCTGTATTTGTCAAAAACCTGCGCCCGACCTGGGGACAGCATCTCTGGAATAGCTCTAGCCCTCGCGCTCTGCCCTCCTCCTCCCTATTGGCTACTCCCTACTCCCCTTTGTCGTTTTCAATCCCCCCTCCCCCCGTATGCCATACCTCCATATTTGAGTCCAAAGGGTTTACGGGAGGGGGTATGGCAGTCCATATTTGATTCCAAAGGACTTAACTGTAAACGTACGATTTTACAAGGGTTACGCGGATTTTGCTTTCGGGCGGTGTCCGTAAATAGCTGATTGCAAAGGGTCACATTCGTAAAGGTACAAATTCATTGGAGTTAGCTGCGTTTTGCTGCAATTCGAAGTGTCCGGCGACAAAGTTTTGCGCAAGGATCACCCCGGAACGCGGACTGCCTGGATGAACGCTCATGGGTTAATTATGCGGAAAAGGGTCGAAATGATCGGCAAACTTGCGCGAAAATATATTTTCTTTGGAATCAGCGCGATAGGGGTCAGTGCGGGAATTGCGGAGGTTGACATCGGGTTTCCGGCATTGACTCTATCGATGGTGTTCGTTTGCCCCTGCGGGGCTGAGACGGTTTTGGAGGCGCTGTGTCCCAGGGCTCACGCCCTGAGCTATTCTCTTCCCTCCCTCCGGGAGGGTTGTGGCGATCCCGACGTGCGTGCGATCCCAGGTCCCCAAGTGCGAGGGACCTGGGGCACCCGGCACTTCGAGCGGCGTGCGGAGTAGGATGTCCTTGTAACGCATGAAAGGAGATGTCTGGTTGAAGGCAGGGACTTCATTGACGCTGAAACTGGCGTGTTTGGGGGCTTTGAGCTTCTGGGTTCCGGATATTCTTCTTCATGCGGTTCGGAGATATTCGTTCGATACGCCCGACGTCTGGATCGTCACATTCATATCGCCTCTGGCACTGTTCATTGTTTGCGTCGCGTGTGCAAGGCTCTGGCGGGTGACGCGTCGTGCAGCCGCAATCCGAATGCTCCCGGGCATATGGATCCTCGGTGGTATCTGCATGGCGGTGGGAGCCAGTTTCTCCGGGAGCGGATTCGCGGACCTCGGAGTGCGAGGGGCTATGCTGCTCATTGCAATATCCTGGGTGCCAATTTATACGGGGATGGCGGCGACCTACGACGGGAGCCTCTTCGCCTTGCTCCTCGCCAGCGCGGGTTTGTTCCTCGCTTGGATCCTCCCATTGAGTGGTTTCGCGCAAATCCTCTCAAGAGGAACGCACAAGAACCATCTCTGAAGATCTCAGTATTTAGTTGACGACGGGTGCTTTTCCCACCGTTTCTTTCGACAGGTGTCTCGACCGGTTGGGCCCCCGCAAATGCACCAAGGGCGCCCGCCGTAGCGAACGCCCCTGCTGATTCGAGTTGAGCTCCGGTTAGCTGGTTGAGTGCACGCTGCCCGCGTTCTTCTCGTCGAGCGCGGCCTGCGCGGCGGCAAGACGCGCCGTGAGCAGGCGGAAGGGCGAGCAGGAGACGTAGTTGAGGCCGATCCTGTGGCAGAACTTGACGGACTCGGGATCGCCGCCATGCTCGCCGCAAATACCAATTGTGAGGTTGGGCCGCGTATTGCGTCCCTTGGCCACGGCACCCTTAACGAGTTGTCCCACGCCGGCCTGGTCAAGGGTAGCGAAGGGATCCTGCTTGAAGATGCCGAGCTTGAGGTACGCGGGCAGGAAAGCGTTGATGTCGTCGCGCGAGATGCCGTAGGTGGTCTGCGTCAGGTCGTTAGTGCCGAACGAGAAGAACTCGGCCTCCTCGGCAATCTGGTCGGCGGTGAGGGCGGCACGAGGAATCTCGATCATCGTGCCGACCTTGTAGTCGACCGTCGTGCCCTTCTCCTTGAAGACCTCATCGGCTATGCGGCGAACGATGGCCGTCTGGTTGCGCATCTCCTCGATGGAGCCGACGAGCGGGATCATGATCTCGGGATGCGGATTGCCCCCCTTGGCTTTGACCGCCACAGCAGCCTCGATGATGGCGCGAGCCTGCATTTCGGTGATCTCAGGGAAGGCGATGCCGAGGCGGCATCCGCGCAACCCGAGCATCGGGTTCTGCTCGTGCAGCTCTTCCACGCGCGCCAGCAGCGGACGCAGCTCCTTGAGCTTGGGCGAGCGAGGCTTGGTGTCTTCCAGGTGCTGGATTTCGACCAGCAGATCCTCGCGCTTGGGCAGGAACTCGTGCAGCGGCGGATCGATGGTGCGAATGGTAACCGGAAGCGAGTCCATGGCCTTGAACAGACCCACAAAGTCGGCGCGCTGCATGGGCAGCAGCTTCTTGAGCGCGGCGCGGCGATCCTTTTCGTTGTTGGCCAGGATCATGGTGCGCATGTGCTCGATGCGGTCCTCGGCGAAGAACATATGCTCGGTGCGGCAGAGGCCGATGCCCTCGGCGCCGAAAGCCCGCGCGTTTTTGGCGTCGCGGGGGATGTCGGCGTTAGCATGCACGTGCAGCCGCCGGATGGGATCGACCCAGCTCATGAACTTAACGAGGTCCTTATCGTCAGGCTGCGCGTCGAGTGTCTTGAGCTTGCCTGCGATGACGCGGCCGGTAGTGCCATCGAGCGAAATGTAGTCGCCATGCTTGAAGGTTTTGCCCTTGACGCGGAGCTCCTTCCTGGCTTCGTCGACGACGCAGTCGCCTGCACCGGCCACGCAGCACTTGCCCATGCCGCGCGTGACGACAGCGGCGTGCGACGTCATGCCGCCGCGCGAAGTGAGGATGCCATCGGCAACTTCCATGCCGGCGATGTCCTCGGGCGTGGTTTCGCCGCGGACCAGGATGATGGACTTGAAGGAGCCGTTCTGGTGCTGCTTGACCGCGTCTTCGGCAGTGAAGACGATCTGGCCGACGGCGGCGCCGGGTGAGGCCGGCAGGCCGGTAGCGAGCACTTCGATGGTTTCGCCCTTTTCCACGAGCCGCGGAACCAGGAAGTCGTAAAGCTGGTTGGGCTCGACGCGGTAGACCGCTTCCTCCTGAGTGATGAGGCCCTCGCGCACCATGTCGATGGCGACGCGGACCGCGGCCAGGCCGGTGCGCTTGCCGTTGCGCGTCTGCAGCATGTAGAGCTTGCCGTCCTGGATGGTGAACTCGAAGTCCTGCATGTCACGGTAGTGCTTTTCCATGCGCCGGGTGATGTCTTTCAACTGCTCGTAGACCTTGGGCATGGCCTTTTCGAGCTCGCTGATGGAAAGCGGAGTGCGCACGCCGGAAACCACGTCCTCGCCCTGCGCGTTCATCAGGTACTCGCCGAAGAAGCTGTGCTCGCCGGTGGCGGGATTGCGCGTGAAACCGACGCCGGTTCCGGAGTTTTCGCCCAGGTTGCCGAAGACCATGGCCTGTACGTTGACAGCGGTGCCGAGCCAGTCGTCGATGTGGTTGATGCGCCGATAGGTCTTGGCGCGATCGTTTTGCCAGCTCCTGAAGACGGCGTCGCGGGCCGCGACCAGCTGCACCAGCGGGTCCTGCGGAAAGTCCTTGCCGGTTTCCTTTTTCACCAGCTTCTTATATTCGGCGATGATCTTTTGCAGCGCGTCGGGCTGGAGGTCGTAGTCGAACTTTACTTTCTTCGCGGCCTTCACGCCGTCGAAGATGTGCTCGAACTTCTTTTTGGGAATGTCGAGAACCACGTCGCCGAACATCTGGATGAGCCGACGATAGGAGTCATACGCAAAGCGGGGATTGTTGCTGCGCTTGACGAGAGCTTCGACGGCTTGATCGTTGAGGCCCAGGTTCAGAATGGTGTCCATCATGCCGGGCATGGAGAACTTGGCGCCCGAGCGGACCGAAACCAGCAGCGGGTTTTCGCCGGTGCCAAGCTTCTGGCCCTGCAACTTTTCCAGCTTCTCCAGCGCATCGAGCATTTCGGTCTCGATCTGCGGGCTCAATTTGCCGCGCATATATTCGCGGCAGGCCTCGGTCTGGATGGTGAATCCGGGAGGCACGGGCAAACCGGCATTCGTCATCTCAGCCAGGCCGGCGCCTTTGCCGCCGAGAACGTCTTTCATCTTGCCATTGCCGTCAGCCTTGCCGCCGCCGAAGGAATACACATACTTGGTTGTTGTTGTGCCTGCCGGTTCAGCAGACGACTGCTCCATTACGCCCTGAGCCATGGGATAAAGCCTCCCTCACTTGTTGCTTCTTGTAGGATTCCGCCGTGCGGTCCATAGGCAAGGGTAAAGGAACGGAGGCCAAGCACGCCAATTGGAGGTTGCGATGCGGCTGATTGGGCCAAACCCTTGAATATGCGACAGAGTCGAGCGGCATTCTTGTGTCGATACCAGGAATATCGTCCGAGGGACACGTTTGCATGTGCGTTTGGTCACAGGGGGAAGGTGAACAAGGGGAAAGTCGTTCCAAACGGGAACATCGGATACCGCATTTCAAGACGACGGGAGAGAGGGCAAGCGGGATCTCCCGAGATACCCGCTTGTCCTAGGCCGCGGTTTCAGCCATCTCCATGCAGGGGTTTGAAAACTCATTCGTATTCGAGGACAACAGAATCTTGTCGAGGCCGACGACGGAGAGGATCTCGCGGACGTGCGGGCCCGGCCGTGCCACTCTGAAGCGATGGCCCGCCTTGCACGCGTCACAGTAGAGCGTGATGAGGGCGGCGAGGCCTGCGGCATCGATGCGCTCGACCAAGCTCAAGTCGAGGCACACGGACTGTCTGGACACGACAGGCGCCAGCTCGTCGAGAAATCCCTTTTCCTGTCCGCGGACGAGCTCGGTCAGGCCGCTGACGACCTTGGTGTTTGAGTCGAACCGGGGCGTATTCATAAGAAACTCCTTATGCGGGAAGGCGCGATTCCTCGCTGATGCCCGCGCGGCGCCAAGTGGCCGGTGTTTTCACTTGCCTGGCCTTAAGGGATGCACGCGGCGGGCCAAAGCTTTAGAGCACCGCGGTCGGGGAATATGCTGAATTTGCAGAGCGTCTGAGCGCTCTTGCGAGCGGCCGGCGCGGCGGCTGGTGTTCGATCTCGTTCCGCGCGTCCGCAAATGAACAACGATATTCAATACGTGGGCGGGGTGAGGAAAGTTCCGAGGGGGGAGGAGCGAACAATATGTCCGGCTTGACCAGCAAGCAGGCGCGGGAGCTGGCGCTGGCGGCCGGCTTTCAAGAGGCCGGCCTGGTGTCGCTCCCCTACGCGGCAGAGGCGCGGGATGCCGGCCGCTTTCGCGAGTGGGTGGGCGCTGGCCGCGCGGGAACGATGCGCTACCTGAGGCGCACGGCGGGAGATGGGCAGTTGCTGCGGGAGCGCGTCGGAGTTCCGTTTCCGTGGGCGCGTTCGGCGCTGGTGTGCTTCGCCAGCTACGCTTTCCCATCGGCACCGCTCTCAACCAAAGCGGCAGAGCGCGGGAGCGCGTGGATTGCGCGCTACGCGTGGACAAGCCGGAGAGACGCTGATGGCGAGCAGCGGCCGAGCGACTATCACAAGGTATTGCTGAAGCGGATGCGGAAGGTTGAGGCGCGCCTGCATGAACAGCTTGGCGAATTCGAGTCGCGCGCGTATGTCGATACCGGACCTGTGGTGGAGCGGGCGCTTGCTGCGGCGGCCGGACTTGGCTGGATTGGCAAGAATACCGGCCTGATACATCCGAAATTGGGGTCGTTTGGATTTCTGGCGGTTTTGTTGACGTCGTTGCCGGTTCGCGAAGGTGATTCTCAGGCGGCGCTCGTCCCGGATCGATGCGGAACCTGCACTCGCTGCATCGAGGCCTGCCCGACGGACGCGCTGACGGCTCCCTATCAGATGGATGCTTCGCGCTGCATCTCGTATTTGACAATCGAGCACAAGGGGCCGATCGCAGAAGAACTTATGCCGGGGATGGGACGGCAGGTCTTCGGCTGCGACATCTGTCAGGATGTGTGCCCCTGGAATGGGAAGGCGCTGCGCAATGCGCCGATCGCGGTGGACGCAGAACTTGAGCCGCGCCCGGAACTCGTGAATCCGCTGCTCGAGTGGCTCGCCTCGCTGGACGAGCCGTCCTTCGAGCGCCAGTTCAACGGCTCGCCCGTGCGCAGGGCGGGATTCCTGGGCATCAAGCGCAATGTGGCCATCGCCATTGGCAATTGCGGACAGGCGCGGTTTGCGCCCCAGCTTGAAACGTGGGCGCAGGAGGCCGATGAGGGTTTGCGCGCGGCCGCGCGATGGGCGCTCGATAAATTGCGGCGAGATGACAATCGCGTGAACCGCTCGTGAACTCGAGGACTTTTGCGATCGGGCTGTTCTGAGCGTCACAGCGCTGCTCACGCCGAAGAGACTATCCTTAAAAACAGCACCCTCCTGCAACTGCATATCCGCACCGGAACTGCGGAGATCTCCTGACCGCAAGAAGGACCGACACGTGGCCGACGCTTTGAATTCCGCAACTGATCCAATCGCCGAAATCCAAAGCGCCGGTGAGGCGCTGGCTGCCGCCGCGACTGGCCCCCCCGAACAGCCGGCCACGCACTCCAAGTGGTACCGCTGGCGCAAAGACGGCACGGCGCTGATCGCGTATTTGCTCGACAGCGAGGTACATACATTCGCATTCAGCGTGGCCGCCAATGCCATCATTTCGTTCATCCCGTTCGTCGTGCTTCTCTACACGCTGGCGCTTTCGGTTTTTCACTCCGATGCCATGAAGCACGTTGTCGACCAGATGGTGAATTACTATCTTCCTTCCGCAGCCAAGGATAAGAACTTTCTGGTCAACACGATCTGGTTTGAAGCGGTCGCGCCTATCCTGAAGCATAAGGGCGCGCAGGCCCTTTCGCTGGTGATGATTCTCATCGCCTGCACCGGCATTTTCTTGCCTTTGGAGGTCGCCCTCAATCAGGCATGGGGCGTGGCCAAGAGCCGCAACTACCTCTTCAACCAGACCATCTCCTTCGGGCTGGCGATTCTCATGGCCGCGCTCGCACTCCTCAGCATGAGCGTCACCGTGGGCGTGAAGGACGTACTCGGCATCATCACTTTCCACAGCACAAATAGCTTCATCTCCGGGACTTCCGATGGAATCGCTTTCGTTTGTCTGACCATCTCCAGCGGCGCAGCGGCGATCCTGTTCCTTTTCTCGGTCTATTACGTGCTCCCCAACCGCAAGGTGCCCTGGCGACCTGTTTTGCGTACATCAATCATCACGGGCATCATCTGGCTGCTCGCGCGGTTCCTCTTTGCCCTGGCAATTCCTCACATCGATCTCAGCATGTACGGCCCGTTCTATGTCTCCGTGAGCTTGCTCTTCTGGGCGTACATTTCGGGTCTGATTTTGTTCGCCGGAGCGCAGTTCAGCGTGGCGCGGATCGGGGACGTGAAACAGGGAGTAGGCAGTAGGAAGTAGGAAATGGGAAGGTCTGGCGCTATTCTGCCTCGCAAACCATCGGCCACCATTCACTGATTTCCGCCGCACAACTGATCTTCCCGGAGCCCGCTTCTTCTGATCCCAGACCCCTGCTCTCTGATCACTAGAGTTTCGCTTTGTATTCGCCAAGGCATTTGCGCTACTCTCAGAAGAGCGTGTTTCCCAAGCAGCCCCATTCCGGCCCCATGATCGATTCCTGTGCCGACCCCTTTGCCTGCTTTCACCCGGTGACGGCGGCATGGTTCAAGGCCGTCTTTGACGCGCCCACGGCGCCGCAGTGGATGGGCTGGCCGGTGATCGCGCGTGGCGAGAATGCACTGATCCTTGCGCCGACGGGCACAGGCAAAACGTTGGCGGCATTCCTGTGGTGCCTGGACAGATTAATGCTGCAGCCGCCCCACCCTAGCGACAAAAACAAAGACGTCGCGAGGGTGGGGCACCCGCTGGGAAGCAGAGAACAGAGATCAGAGAACAGAGTTCAGAAGACGACAGGCGATGAGCGGCCGGGTTGCCGGATTGTTTATGTTTCGCCGCTGAAGGCCCTGGCCGTGGACGTGGAGCGGAACCTACGCTCGCCGCTGGCCGGCATGGCCAACATGGCACGGCGCATGGGCGTCGCGTTCCGCGAACCGTTGATCAGCGTGCGCACCGGCGACACGCCGCAGCGGGAGCGGGCCCGCTTCGCGCGTCATCCCGCCGAGATTCTCATCACCACGCCCGAGTCACTGTATTTGATTCTGACCTCGCACGCGGCCGAGGCGCTACGCACGGTAGATACCGTGATTGTGGACGAGATTCATGCGCTGGTGCCGACCAAGCGCGGTGCGCACCTGGCGCTGACGCTGGAGCGGCTGCAGGCGCTCACTGCCAAGCCTCTGCAGCGCATCGGACTTTCGGCAACGCAGCGGCCGCTGGAGGAGGTCGCGCGGTTTCTGGGAGGCATCGAGGTTGACCGGAGGCCGGAAAGCGAGTCAGCGAGCCAGCAAGTCAGCAAGTCGGCGGAACCCTTTGCTGCGGCCGGGGAGTCAGCAACTGGTAATCGGACGACTCCGGCTTCATCGGAGGGCGCTGTACTCGCGGCGGGCCGATTAAGAACAGCCGCAGATCCTTCGACTCCCTCTGCTGACGCTCCGGTTGCTCAGGATGACAATTCCGTATTTGGAGAAACTGGCGGTGCAGCGGCGCTGCTGTACCGGCCGGTGACCATTGTGAATGCCGCCGCGCCGAAGCAACTCAAGCTGCGTATCGAGGTTCCGGTGGAAGATATGGCGCGGCTGGGCGAGATGGAGGAGATTCCCTCGGGGCCGGCCTCGCAGTCACCGCGGCGCGTCTCGATCTGGAATGCGATCCATCCACGGCTGCTTGAAATCATCCGCGAGCGCAACTCGACCATTCTTTTTGTCAACGCGCGCCAGACCGCCGAGCGGCTGGCTGGTGCGCTGAACGATCTGGCCGGCGAGCCAATCGCCCGCGCGCATCACGGCTCGCTGGCAGCGGCGCAGCGCGCGGTGATCGAGGAGCAGCTCAAAGCCGGGCAGATTCGCGCACTGTGCGCGACGTCGACGCTGGAGCTTGGCATCGATATGGGCGCGGTGGATCTGGTCATTCAGATCGAGTCGCCGCCGTCGGTCGCGAGCGGCATGCAGCGCATCGGCCGTGCGGGCCATCACGTGGACGCGGTCAGCGAAGGCATTCTCTTTCCCAAGTATCGCGCCGACCTGGTGGCTTGCGCTGCCGTGACGCGCGCGATGCACGAGGGCCACATCGAATCGACGCGTTATCCGCGCAACCCGCTGGACGTGCTGGCGCAACAACTGGTGGCAATTGTGGCGGCAGCGCGACCGGCGAGAGATGCACGCTCTGCAAAAGTTCGAAAGGCATCGCGCCGTGCGAAGAATCTCAGCGGCGAATTGAAGTTTGACGAGCTCCATTCGGCTGAGACCCTCGACGCCGAATCGCAGAAACCAGAAGTTTCCGTCGATCTTCTCTTCAACCTTGTGCGCCGGGCGGCGCCGTTCGGTTCGCTCTCGCGCTCGGCCTTTGAGGGTGTGCTCGACCTATTGAGCGGCCGCTATCCTTCCGATGAATTTGCCGAGCTGCGCCCGCGATTGACGTGGGATCGCGTACGCAACTTCGTCACGGCGCGCGACGGTGCTGCGCGGCTCGCGATCCTGAACGCTGGAACGATTCCGGACCGCGGTCTCTACGGCGTGTTCCTCGCATTCACCGAGGGGAAATCGGTGCGGGTGGGCGAGCTCGATGAAGAGATGGTTTTCGAATCGCACCCCAACGAAACATTTATCCTCGGCGCGTCAACGTGGCGAATTACCGACATAACGCACGACCGCGTGCTGGTGACTCCCGCACCCGGCGAGCCGGGCAAGATGCCGTTCTGGAAGGGCGACGGGCCGGGGCGGCCGTTGGAGTTTGGCAGGCGTATCGGCGCCATGGTGCGCGAGCTGCGCGCGCTGCCACAGGCCGCCGCGCTCACGCGGCTTGTCAATGAGCACGATCTCGATCCGAGCGCCGCGGAGAATCTGCTGCGTTTTCTTGCCGACCAGGCCGATGCGACCGGCCAGATTCCCGACGATCGGACGATCGTGGTGGAGCGCTGCCGCGACGAGCTGGGCGATTGGCGCGTCTGCGTGCTGACGCCCTTCGGCAGCCGCATTCACATTCCCTGGGCGATGGCGGTGAGCGCACGCATCCGCGCCGCCGGCGGGCCCGAAGTGGAGACGCTGTGGGGAGACGACGGATTTGTGTTGCGTTTTTCTGACACCGACGAGCCGCCGGATACGGATTGGATTCTGGTAGAGTCAGCCGAAGCGATGCAACTCGTGCTGCGCCAGTTGGGATCGACGGCACTGTTCGCCGGGCGCTTTCGCGAGGCTGCGGGCCGCGCGCTGCTGCTCCCGCGCCGGCGCGCCGACCAGCGCTCGCCGCTGTGGCAGTTGCGTAAGCGGTCGTATGATTTGCTCAGCGTGGCCTCGCGCTATCCATCGTTCCCATTGCTGCTGGAAGCCTATCGAGAGTGCCTGCGCGACGTGTTCGACATGCCGGCGCTAATTGAAACGTTGCGCGCGATCGAGCAGCGGCAGGTCCGCGTGCACGTAGTGGAGACGCGAAAGCCCTCGCCTTTTGCCGCCTCTCTGCTCTTCAGCTACGTGGCCAACTTCATGTACGAAGGTGACGCGCCGCTGGCCGAGCGCCGCGCGCAGGCTCTGACGATCGATCAGGAGCAGTTGCGCGAATTGCTCGGCGAAGCCGACCTGCGTGAGCTGCTTGACGCGGACGCCATTGCCGAAGTGGAAGAGGCGGCGCAGTGCCTCGCCGAGAACTATCGCGCGCGCTCAGCCGACGGAATCCACGATCTGTGCCTGCGCCTCGGCGATCTTTCGCGCGACGAGCTGGGCCGCCGGGTCGTTTCGCTTGACCTGCTCACGCATGTCGACCGGCTCATCCGCTCGCGTCGCTTGCTGGAGCTGCGCATCGCCGGCGAGAAGCGCCTGATCGCAGCTGAAGATGCCGCGCGCTATCGCGACGGCCTTGGAATTCCGTTGCCGCCGGGTTTGGCAACTGCGCTGCTCGAGCCTGTGGCGCATCCCCTGCTGGAGCTTGTGCGCCGGTATGCGCGGACGCATGGGCCGTTCACGCTGCGTGAGGCCGCGGACCGTTTTGCGCTGGATGCGAGCGCGGTGGAGAATGCGCTGCGCCAGCTTGCGCACGACGGCCGCGTCCTCGAGGGCGGTTTTCGTCCCGGCGGTCTGCATCGCGAGTGGTGCGATGCGGAGATTCTGCGGCAGATTCGCAGAAAGTCGCTGGCCAAACTGCGCCGCGAAGTGGAACCAGTGGAACAGCACACGCTGGCGCGCTTTCTCACGCACTGGCAAGGTTTGATGGCGCCGCGCCGCGCCGGAGCGGCGCATCTCGACGCGCTGCTCGACGCGATCGAGAGCCTCCAGGGCGCACCCCTGCCCGCTTCGCTGCTCGAAACTTCGATTCTGCCCGCGCGAATTGCCGACTACGCACCCGCCGGGCTCGACACGCTGATCGCGGCGGGCGAGGTGGCGTGGGCCGGGGTCGAGCCGATCGGCGAGCGCGACGGCCGTATCGCGCTGTTTCTCGCCGACAAGCTTCCATTGTTGGCGCAGCAGCGGCCGCTAGTGGAACCGCTGACCAAGGCCGAGGAGAAGTTGCTTGCTGTGCTGGAGTCGACGGGCGCAAGCTTCTTCGATTCGCTGCATGTTGCAGCAGGCGGCGGCTATCCCGGCGAGACAATCGATGCACTTTGGAGCCTCGTGTGGCGCGGGCTGATCACCAACGACTCGCTGCACGCCCTGCGCGCGTACATCGCCCGGCCTGAGAGCGCTCGCACGCCGCGCCGCTACCAAACGGGCGCCGTCTTCCGTTCACGCCGCACCACGCCTCCCACCGCGCAGGGGCGCTGGTCCCTGCTGCCTCTACGTGCCGCCGATCAAAGCAACGAAGCAGTTCGGCGAGCAACAACAGAACGCAGCCATGCGCTCGCGCTGCAACTGCTCAATCGCTACGGCGTGCTGCTGCGGGAGTCGGTGGCGGCGGAGAATGTGCCCGGCGGGTTCAGCGCAGTTTATGACGTCCTCAAGGCGCTCGAAGAGAGCGGGCGGATTCGGCGCGGCTACTTTGTGGGTGGCCTGGGCGCGACGCAGTTTGCGCTGCCGGCCGCCGTGGACCTCTTGCGCCAGTTGCGCGCCGAGCCTCCGGCGGAGAAGCCGGAGTTTGTGCAGTTGGCCGCCACCGATCCCGCCAATCCGCACGGATCGGTGTTGCGCTGGCCCGATCTTCCCGTCGCCGAAGAAGATTCTGAGTCCGCGCCGCGAATCCTAACTCGCGCCGCCTATGCTGAAGTCATTCTCCGCAACGGCCAGCTTGTGGCTTGGCTAAAGCGGGGCAATCCGAACCTGTTGGTCTTTTTGCCCGCCGAGGAGCCGGAGCGCTCGCAAGCCGCCGCGGGTTTAGCACATTTTCTGTGCGCGCGCGGCCAGGAACGGATGCGGGCCAGCAGCCGTGAGGGCGTGCTGATCACGACCATCAACGGCCATCCTGTAGCCGCGCATCTCATGGCGCGATTCCTCATGGACGCGGGATTTCATCCTGGGCCTCTGGGAATGCATTTGCGCCGCATTCCGCTGCCCATCGGGCAACACGGGCGCGATTCACATGCCGGAGAAGTTCAATAGCCATGCCCGAGGGCGACACAGTCTTTCGCACCGCGCGCAACCTGGGCCGCGCACTCGTAGGCAAACCGGTGACTGGCTTCCGCTCCACGTATCCGCTGCTCACGCGATTCAACGACGATACGCCGCTGGTTGGACAAACGGTTGATCGCGTGGAGGCGCGTGGGAAGTGGCTGCTCATTCACTTTTCCGGCGGCGGCATCCTGACTTCGCATTTGTTGATGAACGGCCGGTGGCATATCTACCGGCAAGGCGAGCGCTGGCAGCTTCCGCGCTTCCACATGCGCATCGTGATCGAGAACAGCGAGTATCAGGCCGTCGGGTTTCGCGTCCCTGTAGCGCGCATGCACACGGCGCAGTCGCTCGCGCGCGATCTGCACGTCGTGCGCGCGGAAAACGATCTGCTCAGCGAGGAGTTCGACTCAGCGGCCGCGCTAGCGCGCCTGCTTGGCCGCTCGCACGACGCGCTCGCCGACGCGCTGCTCGATCAATCTGTACTTGCCGGCATCGGCAATGTTTTGAAGTCGGAGATCTGCTTTGTCAACGGTCTGAACCCGTTCCGCGCGGTGGGAACGCTGACGCGCGAGGAAGCTGCGAAGACGATAGCCAGCGCGCAGCGGCTGCTCGAGGCGAACGTGCTCGAGGACTCGGGCGACTTGATCGTCACCTATCGTGGGCAGCAGCGGCGCACCACGCATGCATCGGACCCCGCGGCCAGCCTGTGGGTCTATGGTCGCGCCAGCGAGCCGTGCCGGCGCTGCGGGGAGTTGATTCGCAGGCGCATCCAAGGCGCGGATGCGCGCGTCACCTTCTGGTGCCCGTGCTGCCAGCCCATGCCGGACGGTTCGGATGTGGACGGATGATACGATAGCAGGACCGCACTTCAAGTCCCGGTAGGGACACTCATCACTGAGCGCCCCCCGGACAGATCCGGACGAGCGGAGTTACCGCATCCGGCTCCCACCTTGGGTGAGAACGCCGAGACGCACCAGAGGATAAGGATGACAG
>Ga0182027_10001318_pt1 | contig 41750 bp, 37 predicted proteins | sample 712E1DmetaG_FD_121300 | JGI IMG/M metagenome (GOLD analysis project Ga0182027, IMG submission 121300) | Permafrost microbial communities from Stordalen Mire, Sweden - 712E1D metaG (Illumina Assembly) | ecosystem: Environmental > Terrestrial > Soil > Wetlands > Permafrost | place: Sweden...
GATGGCTTTGGCCAGCAGGTCTTCGTCAATCAAGCCGCCGCGGGCGCAGTTGATAATGCGGACGGAAGGTTTCATCAGCGCGATTTCTTTTTCCGTGATGATGCTCTTGGTGGTAGCATTCAGCGGCGTATGAATTGTGATGAAATCCGAGGTCTTGAAAAGTTCTTCCAGCGAGACCATCGTCACCATCAATTGTTTAGCGCGGTCGGCGGAAACAAACGGGTCGAAGGCGATGACTTTCATTTCCAGGCCCTGGGCGCGGCGGGCGACGGCGGCGCCGATGTTGCCGAGGCCGATAATGCCGAGTGTTTTATTCCGGACTTCGATGCCGGTGTATTTGCTCTTCAGCCACTGTCCGCCTTTCAGCGAGGCATTGGCCTGGGGGATATGGCGGGCCAGGGACATCATCAGGCCGATGGTATGTTCGGCGGCCGCGATGGTGTTGCCGGTGGGCGCGTTGACCACGATGATACCGCGCTGGGTAGCTGCGTTCACATCGATATTGTCGATGCCAACGCCGGCCCGGCCGATAACCATTAACTTTTTGCCGGCTTCGATGACCTGGGCGGTAACGGTGGAGGCGCTGCGGACAATTAATCCTTCATAATCGCCGATTATGGCGAGTAATTCTTCCGGCTTGAGCGCGGGTTTCATATCAACATGGGCGACGCCTTTGAGGCAGGCTACCCCTTCTTCCGACGTCCCGTCAGTAACTAATACTTTCATCATTCTATTTCATCATCCTGTTTAAGATTTATTTTTTATTATTTCGACCGAAGTTGTGCCTAGTTGGCCTTGTGGAACCGTTCCATAAAGTCGACTGTTTTCTTGATATCGTCCAGCGAGACGGCGTTGTAAATTGAGAAGCGGATGCCGCCGACGGAACGGTGCCCTTTCATGCCGATTAAACCTTCTTTCTTGGCGTCGGCGATGAATTTATCTTCCAGCGCTTCGGTGGGCAGGCGCATGGTCACATTCGACCAGCTACGGCTGGCTTTCTCGACGGTACCCTTATAATAATCGGGTGCAGCGTCAATGGCGCCGTACAGCAGGTCTTTCTTGGCGACGTTGACTTTCTCCACCGCGGCCAGACCACCCTGTTTCTTAATCCATTCCAGTACCAGTTTCATGATGTAAACGGCGAAGACCGGCGGGGTGTTGTACAGCGATTTATTATCGACATAAGTCTTATAGGTAAACATGCTGGGCAGGCCGGTTTTGGCCTTGGCCAGGAAATCGTTGCGGATGACGACCAGCGTCACGCCGGCCGGTCCGAGGTTCTTCTGCGCGCCGGCATAAATCATCGCGAATTTGTTGAAATTCAACTGCCGGGAAGCGATGTCCGAAGACATATCCGCGACCAGCGGGATTTTACCGGTTTCCGGAAACTCGTGGAACTGAGTACCTTCGATGGTATTGTTCGAGCAGATGTGCAGATAGGCGACATCTTCGGGGTATTTGATTTCGCTCATTTTCGGCACGCGGGCGTACTTTTCCGCTTTGGAGGAGAACGCGATGTGGGCTTTAGCCACAATTTGCGCTTCTTTCATCGCTTTGAAGGCGAATTCACCGGTATCCACATACGCGGCCGTGCCGCCGGCGGGGATGAAGTTCATCGGCACCAGTGCGAACTGCGTGGACGCGCCGCCGCCCATGAATAAAACCTGATAATCCGCGCCGAGTCCGAGAATTTCGTGGACCAGCGCCATCGCCTGGTCGTTAACAGCTTCGAATTCTTTCGCGCGGTGCGAGCTTTCCAGTATTGACATCCCGCTGCCCTGGTAATCGAGCAATTCTTCCTGTACAATTTTCAGTACTTCGAGCGGCAGGGCCGCCGGGCCGGGATTAAAATTTACGACTCTTTTTGCCATTGATATATCCTCACATTCTATATTTCATAATTATTACTGGTGTTCGGGAGTGGCCGCCTTAAAGTGGCTGTTGACAGCCGCACGTACCTGCGCCGGTCAGCAGTGGTAAGCTGCTACTGGATGGGAACAATCTCGTGATTGTTATTACCCATGCTTCGGGGCGACGGGTCAGCCCTGGTACGTGTGGGTTTTCCATTTGACTCCTTCCCTGTTATTTATTCTGCAAAACCAACTTGATAAAGTTGTGTTTGCCCACCTTTATAATATTACCATCCCGATACGCCGTTTTGCCACTTGTCAGCTTGACCCCGTCAATGCTGACGGCGCCCTGCTGCAATAACCTGGAGGCATCGCTGCGGCTTTTGGCGATATTCGCACGGGTGATAATATCCCGGATATCTTCGTCGGCGGCGACGGTAACTTCCGTTATTTCCTCCGGCATTTCCCGCTTTTGAAAGACGTTGGTGAAGTTCTCGTCGGCTTTGACCGCTTCTTCACGGCTGTGCAGCTGGGCGACCAGTTCCACCGCCAGGCGTTTTTTCAAGACCATCGGATTGACCGCGTTGCCGGCCATCTGCCGTTTGAATTCCATTAATTCGCTGTCGGCCACGTCGGTCAACAGCTCGAAATACTGGATAATCATGTTATCGGCCAGCGCCATCACCTTGCCGTAAATCTCATTCGGCGATTCGTCCACGCCGATGTAATTGCCCAGGCTTTTGCTCATCTTGTGCACGCCGTCGGTGCCGACGAGCAGCGCCGTCATAAAACACTGCTGGGGACGCTGTCCCATCATCGTCTGCAGTTCACGACCGACCAGAAAATTAAACTTCTGGTCCTGCCCGCCGAATTCGACGTCGGACTGCACGGCTACGGAATCGTAAGCCTGTAGTAACGGGTACATCAGTTCGGTGATGGCAATCGGTTTGCCTGCTTTGAAACGGTTGTTGAAATCTTCACGGGCAAGGAATTGCGCCACCGTAAATTTACTGGTTAATTTAATCACATCCGCCAGTGAAAAACCACCGAACCATTCACTTTGCCAGCGCACTTCGGTTTTTTCCCGGTCGACGATGCGGAAGAACTGCTTCATGTACGTTTCGGCATTTTCTTTGACCTTTTCCGCGGTCAGCATCGGGCGGGTGACGGAAGCGCCGCTCGGGTCGCCGATTTGTGCGGTCCAGTCGCCGACTATGAGCACTACCTGGTGCCCGAGCTCCTGAAACTGGCGCAGTTTTCTCAGCCCGACCATGTGTCCCATGTGAATATCCGTGGAACTGGGGTCGAACCCTTCTTTCAGCCGCAGTTTTTTACCGCTGTTGAGCAGCTTGACCAGTTCCTCTTCGGATATGATTTCCGAGACGCCCCTTTTTAACAGGAAATTCAAATCAGTATTCATTTCACTCTCTACCTTGCGTATTCAGAATCGCCGTGCCGACTTTGACATCTTCCGCGATTTGTTTTTTCAGTTCCTCGACGGTGGCGAAGTGCTTTTCTTCGCGCAGCCGTTTGATGATTTCAATTTTAACATCTTTGCCGTAAATTTCCTGATTGTAATGCAGGATGAAAGACTCGATGGTGCGTTCGTTGTTTTCCCCGAAAGTGGGCCGGCGGCCGATATTGGTCATCGCCTGAAATTCCTGCCCGCCGATATACGCCCGCGTGGCGTAAACCCCGTCCGGCGGCAGCGCCATTTTAGCGTCAACGTTCAGGTTGACGGTGGGGAACCCCAGTCCGGTGCCGCGGTGTTCGCCGCGGGCCACTTTACCGTGGAGGCTGAAAGGCCGCCCCAGCAGGCGCATCACCTTTTCCATGTCGCCGTCTGCCAGCGCCTGGCGGATGACCGTGCTGCTGGCGACTTCGCCGTTGATTAATTTCGGGGCGACGACGGTGACGCTGAAGCCCATTTCCTGCCCCAGCGCCCGCAGTACATCTGCGTTGCCTTCGCGGTTTTTTCCTAAACTGAAATCCGGCCCGATAACCAGGCCGCGCATTTTCAGGTTCTTTACCAGCAGGCTGACGAAATCACGCGCACTGAGTTTGGCCAGTTCGCGATTAAACGTCAGCGCCACGACGATATCCACGCCTTCGTTTTTGAGCAGTTGGATGCGCTCTTCGACGGTGCACAAATAGAGCAGTTTAGTTTTTGGGGCTAGTAAATCGCGCGGGTGCTGACGGAAAGTAATGACGCAGCTTAACCGGTTTTCCTGCTTCGCCAGGCTGACGACATGGGAGATCAAAAATTTATGCCCGAGGTGCACGCCGTCAAAAACGCCGATGGTGAGCAGCGTTTCTTTCGGCGGGGAAAACTGGGCTAATTCGTCCTCAATCTGCATTGTCGTTCCTGAAGTCCCTGAAAATTTGACCGGGTACCGGGATAAAAGAAGAGTCTGAAAAGACTCTCAAACGCGGCAGTAACATGCAAGACTTATCGTAACATAAGGGCTATTCAGAATCAAATAATTGATGAGCTGAGCTGAGTATTGTTCGTTTTACTTAAAATCAGGTATAATTTGAAATGATTCAACCGGCCAACGTAGCTCAGTGGTAGAGCAGCGGTTTCGTAAACCGTCGGTCGCGAGTTCGACTCTCGCCGTTGGCTCCAGTTCTTTCCGGAGAGGTAAAAAACTGATGTGTGCCTTATATGGCGGAATCGAAGCCGGCGGGACGAAGTTCGTCTGCGCGGTCGGTTCCGGTCCCCACGATTTACGCGATATCAAACGCATCCCGACCACCACTCCCTCTGAAACAATCGGGCAGGTGATTGAGTTTTTCAAAGCGCACGGCACGATTGCCGCGGTCGGCATTGCCGCTTTCGGCCCGGTGGACCTGGATATGAAGTCCCCGACTTTCGGCTATATTACCAGCACCCCGAAACCGGGCTGGGCCTTTACCGACCTGGCCGGCCTTGTTGGAAGAGCTTTAAAAGTCCATGTCGGGTTTGACACCGATGTCAACGGCGCGGCTTTGGGCGAACACCGCTGGGGCGCGGCACAGGATTTGGATAACTTCATCTATCTGACCATCGGCACCGGCATCGGCGGCGGCGGCATGGTGAACGGCAAATTGATGCACGGTCTGGTACACCCGGAGATGGGGCACATCCGCATCCCGCATGATTTACAGGCCGACCCTTACAGAGGGCACTGTCCTTTCCACAACGATTGTTTTGAAGGACTGGCCAACGGCCCGGCGATGCAGGAACGCTGGGGGCAGCCCGCCGAAACTTTACCCCCGGACCATCCAGCCTGGGAACTGGAAGCGCGCTATATTGCGTTCGCACTGCAGAATTACATCTGCACTTTATCCCCGCAGAAACTGATTCTGGGCGGCGGCGTGATGGAACAGCCGCAGCTTTTCGGCCTGGTGCGGCAGAATGTGCAGCAAATGCTCAATGAATATATCCGCGCCAAAGAAATCCTCAAAGACATTGATAATTACATCGTCCCGCCCAAACTAGGCAAACAGGCCGGTGTTTTAGGGGCGATTGCGCTGGCCATCCACGCCCACCGCACGATTTAGACCACTCTCTGTCTGAAAACCAATGGCGTGATTCTTACTGATTATTTTTTGATATAATCATTGTCGAAACAACCCTGATGGATTATAATATCTGCTAAATGATATTAGTTATGAAAGAATGACAACTGAACATGGCAGCGGAAAAGCGTTTCGCTTTATAAAAATTTTCCACATTGTCTGTATTATTGCGGTTTTGTTATGGGCTGATGCTCTATACCGGATGCCTGTAACTGACGGTTTTTCCTGGGGAATCGGGTTAAGTCATTCCCTCCTGAAAATATTGACAATAACACTGATTATTTTAGCAATATATGGTTTAGCTTCCGGGTATTTTCTTTACAAAGTAATGATAAAAGCCAAGAAAATAAATCCGATGCCTTTAAACAATAAATATTTCCTTTTTATAAAAACATCAGTCCTGTGGAAAGAATAGCACTAAGCGCTTATTTTATGCTCACAATGATGGGCGTTGCAGTGGCAGCTTTCGGGCTGGTAGCGGGGATGTTGGGAGACGGGTGGCAAATTACCGTTCCCTTCTTTGTCGTTGCTGAAATTGCATTAATTATAAATTTTCCTACCCAAAAGAGATGGCAGCAGTTACTGGCGAAAATTTCAGAGCCGTCCAACGGACAATAGTGAAAAATACCTGATTACCAACGAAGCCAGGCTGGAAGGCAAATTCATGCACGGCAATTACAGGTTTAAAATCAGCGGTAAAATATGAAGATTGTCAGCGGTCGGCGTCTCTTTAGATTCTCACTCTTCTTTACAATCTACGGCTAAATGATGTATCCTAGCTTTTAGATTGTGAAGAGGTAAATTCTATGTACAACGCTCCGCGCGGCACTACCGATATCCTGCCTGAAGAACAGGCTTACTGGCGCTATATCGAAGAGAAAGCAGCCGATGTCTGTCAGCTTTACGGCTACGAACGCATCGAAACGCCGGTGTTTGAAGATACCCGTCTTTTCACCCGCGGCGTCGGCGAGGGCACCGATATCGTGGAAAAGGAAATGTACACTTTCGATGACCGCGGCAGCAACAGCATTACGCTCAAGCCCGAAGGCACGGCCTCCGTTTGCCGGGCTTATCTGGAGCACGGTTTTCAGAATCTGCCGCAACCGGTCAAACTCTATTATTTTTCCCCGATTTTCCGCTACGAGCGGCCGCAGGCAGGCCGGTTCCGCGAACACCATCAGTTCGGCTGCGAAGCCATCGGCGAAGCGGACGCGTTTCTGGACGCGGAAATTATCGATATGGCCTGGCAATTTTTAAAATCGCTGGGCTTAAAAAACACGATGCTATTGATCAACAGCATCGGCTGTCCGGAGTGCCGGCCCAAATACCTGGAAGTACTGAGAAGTTATTTTTCCAACCATGTCAGTGAGCTTTGCCCGGATTGCCGGACCCGTTTGGACCGCAACGTGCTGCGCTTGCTCGACTGCAAGCAGCCCGGCTGCCAGCAAATCGTGAACCAGGCGCCGAAAAGCATCGATTATCTCTGCCTGCCCTGCGCCGACCATTTCCAGCAGCTGAAGAATTATCTGGGAATATTGGAAATTCCTTTTGAAGTCAATCAGCGGTTAGTGCGGGGTCTGGATTATTATTCCCGCACGGTCTTTGAAATCCAGCCGGAAGAAGAAAAATCCCAGAGCACGATCCTTGGCGGCGGACGGTATGACGGTTTAGTCGAAATGCTGGGCGGCAAACCGACGCCGGCGATTGGGTTCGCTACCGGCATGGAAAGAATCGTGCTGAATTTAAAAAGGCAGAATATTCCGGTTTCCACCGTACCCGCGCCAAAGATTTTTGTCGCCTGCCTCGGTGAAGCAGCCCGGAACGAAGCAATGAAATTAACCGCTGTATTAAGAAGGCAGGGTATCGGCGTAATTTCCGCTACTTCCGCCAAGAGTCTGAAAGCCCAGATGCGCCAGGCCAACAACCTGAAAATCGCGCGGGCGGTCATTATCGGCGACGATGAAGTGAAAGCCGGCACGGCGATTTTACGCGATATGATTTCTGCGCAGCAGGAAACCGTCAAATTATCCGATTTACCCGCCTTGTTAAAATAGTAATTATTTCCGGTTAAGTTGAAATTCAATTTTCTTTTTCTTTAGCAGTTCTAAGCCGCCCTCCTTTCCAAGGAGGGGTTGAGGGAGATTGACAATTTCTACCGGCCGAAATCCTCAATAAGAAAGAAAAACGATGCCAATAAAAAATGTCCTGATGTTTGCCGGAAAGGGCGGCGTCGGCAAAACCACCTGTGCCGGCGCAACCGCGCTGCATTATGCTAGAAACGGCGAAAAAACATTGGTGATTTCCACCGACCCCACACCCTCGCTCTCTCACCTTTTTGAAGTCAAAGACCGGCACAAACCGGTCAAAGTACGGGATAACCTTTACCTGGCGGAACTCGGGCAGGCAGAAGTCGAGGAGATGTGGAACAAAAAGTACGGGCGGGAAGTTTACGAAGTTTTCTCCTCCTTCGTCGCGGTCAGTTATGCGGATTTTGTGGATTTTATGTCCTCGGTTTTACCCGGTTTAAGCGACGAATTCATGGTGGATTATATCCGGGAACTGAGTAAAAGCGGGGAATACCGCTATATTGTGTGGGACACTGCGCCGCTGGGGCAAACGCTGGGTCTACTGCAGACGCCGGGGATGCTGCGGCAGCATTTAAAACCGGCGCCGCGGATTTATTCTCAACTCAAACTCGGCGGCGAGACAAAACGGCCGGTACTGGAAATTCTGAAAAGTTGGGAAAAACTGTCCCAAACTGATATGGAGTTTTTACAGCAGGACGTTGATTTTAACCTGGTCACAATTCCGGAGGCGCTGGCAGTCGAACAACTGGACGGTATCCTGACCGATCTGGAGAAAAACGCCTTCCGGGCCGGGCGATTAATGGTAAATAATGTCATCGGAGAACCGGGCGATTCGTCATTCCTCAAAGAAAAAGCAAGCCAGCAGCAGGAATATCTGAACCTGATTATGCACAAATATTCGCAAATGCAAATAATTGTAATCCCGTTATTCCCTCATGAAATCAAAGGGCTGGAAAGGCTGCAGCAGGTAGAACAGATTTTATTCCCTGAAAACCGCGATACCGGCTGACTTTACTGATTGACCGTGCGGCTGATTCCACCCCCGGGAACACCGCCATCCCGGCTTTGGTCAGGATATCCCTGGCGGCAGCCGCTGCCAGTATCGAATCGGCATGGCCGCCGGAAAAGAGCGCCACAACGATCGGTTTCTTGATAGCATCCGCGGCGGCGCAAAGTGCGTAGGCAGAATCAGTCACAGTTTGTGCCAAATCGGACGTGTGCCCGCCGTAAATATCGAGTGCCATTTGAATCAGAATAATATCTGTTGCTATGTCTGCGTCTATTATGGGCAGGCCTTTCAGGTAAAACTCCGCGGTGCCCTCCATACCCAGCTTCGGCTCCACGGGATTCCTGAACGCCGCGCCGGCGTCCGGTCGGATTTCCAGTAATTTCTTCCGGGTTGCCTGGCTGAAAGGGGGTACGGTTAAACCCGCACGTTCGCAGATATCGGTCGCAATCACCCCGATGCCGCCGCCCCGCCCGACGATTGCCGTGCGCTTGCCTTTTATATTTTTAATGCGAGTCAGTCCCTGAATAATATCAGCCACTTCGTTCATAGTCGCGGCAGGAATGGCGCCGGTCTGCCGGAAAAAATCATGCCATTTATCTTCAGTCCAGGTAACGGCCGCGGTGTGTGCCAGGGCGGCACGGGCGCCGTTGGCGGTGGTCCCGGCATTCAGGACAACCACCGGTTTGGTTGCCAGACATTTCCGGATGGCAGCTGTAAATTCTGCCGCGTTCTTCACCCCTTCGATATAAAGGGCGATAATGTCCGTGGCTTTGTCCCGGGCCAGATAATCCAGTAACTCCGGCGCGTCCAGGTCGGCGGCGTTACCGTAACTGATGACTTTGCTGAAAAACAGGCTCACGTCCTGGCACAGCAATATCAGCCGCGATGCCTCTGCCCCGGATTGGGAAACCACTGCAATCCGGCCTTTTTCTTTAGGGAAGTCCTCGCTGAATGTCAGACCGGAAGCCGGGCAGTAGACGCCCATGCAGTTGGGACCCAGCAAGCGGGTTCCGCTCTCTTTGATAATTTGCTTCAACTCGTTTTCGAGCCGTTTGCCATCGAGTGTGCCGTTTTCACGGAATCCGGCAGAGTAGCAGTGCAAAAATTTCACACCTTTCGCAACGCAATCCCGCAACGCCTGCGGCGCGGCCTGTGCCGGCACGTTTAATATCGCATAATCAACAGAATCAGGCACATCACCGATATGGGGGTAGGCTTTTAGACCGTTTATCTTAGCCGCTTTCAAATTTACAGGGTAGATTTTTCCCCGATAACCGAAGTCGATTAATCGTTTTACCCAGCCGGTTTCGGCGGCGCTGGTAGACGCGCCGATTATGGCAATCGATTCCGGACGGAACATCGTATCCAGCGAATACTTTTTATTAACCGGCATTGTGATTAAACCTGCGCACAAGTAATCATTTCTTCCGTCAGTATTACACTTCGGGCGGACGTGTGTCAATGCATGCCGGGCATCCGGGTTTGCAGGGGCGGATAAATATTACCGAAGTCCTATTTTTGTCATTGGCAGAATATCTGGGATTGACAGATAATAATCTGACAAGTATAATTCCCCTATGATAAACAAGACAAGGGTATTCCTGACGCTGCTGTTATTGCTGCCGTTAATTGCAACGATTTCCTCAATTTCCAGACCCGTATCGGCCGCCGGTGCCGCCCAGTGGACACCGCTGAACATGCCCACCGAAGGCACCGCCGGTAAATGGACGCTGGCCGGCGGCTCCGATATCCGCTGTTTGACCATGGCCGGTGACGGTACGCTGTATTGTTATGCCAACCCGTCCGGCACCTCTTATACTCTTTTTAAGTCCACGGACGCCGGCCGCAGCTGGACCGCAGCCGGCAAAGTCACTGATGTAATTGTGGATATTGCCGTTTCGCCCCAAGATAATACCAATATCTATTATGCGACCGCATCCCGTGTATTCAAATCGGTTGACACCGGCAACGTTTTTACCGCTGTCACCGGCACTCCGGGCGGCGCCGGTGCGGGCAATGTTTCGATTACCTCGCTCGACGTAGTGCACTTTGGTAACGCCAATTTGGTTGCGGTCAGCACCGTTGATGCCGATGCCGCACAATTCGGCGGGGTTTACCTGCTGGACGAGAGCCAGAACGGGAATACCTGGGTAAATGCCAACATCGGCAATCTTGATGTATACCGTGCTGCCTTCTCCCCCAATTACAGTAACGACCGGCAAATCGTCGCAATTGCTTCCGACGAGACCAATACCTTCGTCAGCAGCAAAATAGTAAATTCGAATTGGGGACAGACGCTTGGCACTGCCCGCATTAATGCCATCGTCCCAGCTGCAGCCAGCATCGCCTTCCCCGACGGCTACAACGGTACCGCCGGTAATGCAGTCCTGTTTGCAGGCATCGATACCGGGGCTAATGGCGGAGACGTCTTCCAGGTTACACAAGCGGCCGCGCCTGCGGCATCCGCTGTCAAAGATTTAAAAATCGGCTCGCGAAACGGCCTTAACTCGATCGATGTCGGCAGTCTGGCAGTCAGCGGCAGCACCATCTTCGCCGGCTGTGCGCGGAGTGCCTGGGTTTATCTCAGCACAGACGGCGGCGCCAGCTGGGCGCAAAACAGCAAACCGCCGACCGGCCAATCGGATACCTGCCTTATCATCGCGCCGGATTTTACTAACCGGCACAAAGTATACGCTGTCACCCGGGGAACGGAAAGCGCCTTTTCTTATTCTGCGGACGGCGGCCTGACCTGGAATCAAATCAGCCTGATTGACACTAAAATCAGTGACATCACGGACATTGCCACACCTTCCGCTACGACCATTTTCATGTTGACATTCAATAACACCAACCTGAAACAGAGCCTCTGGCGGACTGCCGATGGCGGCGCCACCTGGGACCGGGTTTTATGCAGCAGTGTCAGCGGGTTCGATAGTCTGAACCTGATTCGACCCGTTCCGCAGTATTCTGCCGATTCCCCGTTGATAATCATCGCCGGTCAGGCAAACGGCAACCCGGTAATCTGGACATCGGCCGATAACGGGCAAAATATTACAGGGAGGACTGCACCGTGTAATATTGATACGCTGGCAATCGTCGACAGCAGCACCTGGTTTGTCAGCGGTTACGACGGCAGCAAAGACCAGGTCTACCAGACCGCAGACGGAGGGAATACATATACGCTCCCGACGGAAGCAGGCGTCCAGCCGCTGGCGGCAATCACCCTGTCACCGTCCTACGGGCAGGACAAAACAATTTTAGCAGGTAATATCGTCGGGCAGGTGTTTATCTCGCAGGATAACGGCGCGAACTTCAGCCTGGTGGGGTCAGCGCTGCCGCTGGTCTCCGGCGCCGGCAGGGTCAGCGTCGCCTTCGATTGTTCATTCGGTCAAAACAGGATAATTTATGCCGCTACGGACGCCAAGGTATCTGCCGCCGGCAAAGACCGCATTTTCCGGTTTGCACTCGGTCAAAGCACGGCCTGGAAAAGTATTACTTCTTCGCTGCCGGACGCCGCTGTGATTAAACAGGTGGTAATCGGGGATGACGGCACGCTGTACGCCCTGAATGCCGAGCCGCTGTCCGCTGCCGATACCAAAGGGGGAGTTCTCCGCGCTCTCAATCCGACCTCTTCCGCACCGACTTTTGAGACCATGCTGGCCGGATTCGAGGACGGCGTGACGCTGAACAAAATGTCGTTTTGCGGCAATCAACTATATGTAGTGGACACTAAAAACATGCGCCTGGCGAAATTTGTGGATACGCTGACATCACCGCCGGCTCTGGTTTCCCCGGAGGATAAAGCCACCGGGCTGGATACAACCGGCCTTAATCTAAAATTTGAGGCCGTTGACGGCGCCGGCGGGTACGAATGGCAGGTCAGCGATAATGCGAGCTTTTCCGGCCTTCTGACAGGGCTGACCGGTACCTCCGACTCGAGTTCCGCGAGTGTTTCCGGGTTAACCCCGGCCGCCACTTACTACTGGCGGGTCCGGGTCAACAGCCCTTACCTCAGCCGCTGGTCGGATACCTGGTTGTTTTATACGATGTTGGGAGGAACTAATGTCGTGCCACTATTATCGGTGCCGCAGGCCGGCGCAATTACTGGCGTAAAACCGGTTTTCCAGTGGAGCACGATTAATGCGGCGACGAAATACGATTTGCTGGTCGCGGCGGATACCGATTTCACCGATATCGTCATCGACAAAACGGGCGATAATGCGGTGAACAGCAACGCCTGGGAAAGCGACATCGTCCTGAAGAATACCACCACGTACTACTGGAAAGTTAAAGCACGCTCCGACAAAAGTTACGGCGGCTGGAGCGCAGTCAGTGCTTTTACTACCGTGCCGGCAACGGTGACCACTACCACTGCCGCGGTCACTTCCACCACAGACCCAACGCCCACAACTGCAACCACGGCTTCGACCGCTGTGATTGCGACACCCGCAGAAACCACGCTGATATCCACGTCTACGTTGATTGTACAGTTACCGGGTACGACTCAGCCGGTGAACGTGAATGTCAGCATCCCGCATTGGATTATATACGGTGGAATTGGACTGTCCGCAATTATTGTGGTCACATTGGCTGTGCTTGTAGTTGCGACAATCCGAAGGCGCCATTGAAAAAGGCTATTGTTTATAGCTTAAAACCGTAACCTGCATTGTCAGCGGCAGGCTGTTTTTGTTCACTGCCAGTTTTGGCTGCGGAATGGCCTCTTTCACACCCATCTCTTTCAGGAAACGCTCTGCTGTTTCAAAATCCCGCTTGATTGCATCGGTCTTGTAATGCATCGGGATGACGATTTTCGGTTCCAGTTGCCGTACAACCTGAGCGGCTTGAACGGCATCAATCGTTGAAACCCCGCCGACGGGAATCAGCAGGACATCCACGCCTTCCATTTCCGCCACCTGTTCCGCCGTCAGGACGTGTCCCAGGTCGCCGAGGTGGCAAATCATCACGTCGTCGACGTCAATTACGAAAGCGGTATTCTTGCCTCGCTGGGCGCCTTTCTCGTTGTCATGATAAGTATGTACGCCAACCGTTAGCACTCCGGCGGCTTCGTATTCGCCTGGACTTTTCAGTATCCGCGGGTCATCGGCCACACCCTGAATATAAGAATGACCGGGATGGGGATGGCTGACGGTAACAATATCCGCCGTGAGTTTACCCAATGTATAGCCGGTGGACGGGGAAAACGGGTCAGTAATAACGGTGGCTTGTTTGCCCTTCAATTTAAAACAGGAGTGTCCCAACCATGTAATTTCCATGAATTTAGTTTATCACAGTCTCACCTCGTATTCAATTATGTAACTAAAATCGCTTGACAAGCGGTGTTTAAAATGATAATTTATTAAGTATTAGCAGTCAGAAGGTCAGAGTGCTAAACATGAGTAAATCACTTTCACCCAGAACAGAAGCAATACTAAAATCCATTATTGAGCAGTACGTTGCGCGGGCCGCACCGGTGCCTTCGCAAAGCCTGTTGCACAATAACGGCTTGGATGTTTCCTCCGCCACCATCAGGAATGAAATGATGCGTTTGAAACAGGAAGGTTATATTATCCAGCCGCATACTTCTGCCGGCAGCGTACCTTCCGATAAGGGTTATCGTTATTATGTCGAGACATTGGATGATATCCGCCTGCCGATTAACCAGCAAAGGATGATTAATCACCTGTTCCATCAGGTTGAAACACGAGTGGAAGAATGGGCAAAATTGACCGCCACACTGCTGGCGAACATGTCGCAAAACATGGCCATCGTCGCCACGGCCAAGCCGGAAAATTGTTTGTTTAAACATCTCGAGCTGGTGAGTATCCAGGATTCAACCGCGCTGCTCGTGCTGGTGCTGCAGGGCGCGGTTGTCCGCCAGCAGCTGACTGTGTTCGACCAGCCGGTATCGCAGGGTGAATTATCCGCCATCAGCAACAAATTAAATGCGCTTTATGACGGCTTGAATAATCCCCAGATACAGGCTAAAAAAGCGGAGTTGTCCGAACTTGAAAGAAGTATTGCTGCCTGTATCCTGAATATCATGAAAATCGAAGATGAAATAGAATATGAAGCACCCTACATGGACGGCTTACAGTTTATTTTCAACCAGCCGGAATTTGCCAGTGCCAGGCAGTCGAACCAATCATTGGCATTGACGGAGAATAAAAATCTGTTGCGGGTGATTTTACCGGACAAACTGACGGAAAGCGGCGTCCATGTTATTATCGGCAAGGAGAATAAATCGGAAACAATTCAAAATTACAGCGTGGTCATCAGTCAGTACGGCGTGCCGGGTGAGGCTCTCGGCTGCATCGCTGTCATCGGCCCGACACGGATGCAGTATGCCCGCAGCATCGCTTCCGTCGATTATCTGGCGGAAGTGCTCACCGGCCTGATGGCCTGGTTGTATGGACGTAAAATCATGCCGGAATCGGAAAACTAATACGAATTACATGATAAAGGCGGAGAACGAATGATTCCCCAAGAACCGGAAGCAAAAAAGCCCGAAGCCAAAGAAGAGCAGGTTTCAGAACTAACGCCGGATTTTATTAAACTTCTGGCCGATACCCAAAGAAAGGCCGATGACTATCTCGATAGCTGGAAAAGGGCTCAGGCCGATTTTATTAATTACAAACGCCACGCCGAGCAGGAAAAAATGGAGATGGGCGTCTATGCCAATACACAATTAATCCTCTCACTGCTGCCGGTGCTCGATGATTTCGAACGGGCGGTGGATTCGCTCACGCCCAAACTGGCGAAAACGGACTGGGTGCACGGCATCAGGCTGGTGGAACGGAAATTGCGCACCGTTTTACAGGCTCAGGGAGTAACCCCGATTAAGGCGGTGGGAGAGGTGTTTGACCCTAACCTTCATGAAGCCGTGATGCATGTCAGCGGAGAGGACGGCAAGGTCGTCCGGGAATTGCAAAAAGGGTACCGCCTGCATGATAAAATCCTTCGTCCCAGCGCAGTTGCCGTGGGGAACGGCGAACCGGTAATTGCAGAACAGGCAGAGGAGCCGGAAACAGCAAAGGAAAAAGAAACTAAAAAAGAAGAATAATATCCCGGGACAATAACGATAATAAAATACTGTGAGGAGGAATACAGTGGGAAAAACAGTTGGGATTGATTTAGGCACAACATTCAGTGAAGTTGCGGTGATGCAGGGCGGCGAACCGGTGGTGATATCCTCGTCGGAGGGCAGTCATCTGTTCCCTTCAATTGTGGCCATCAGTAAAACCGGGGAACGGCTTGTGGGGCAAATTGCCAAACGCCAGGCGATCGTGAACCCGGAAAATACCGTTTACAGCATCAAGCGTTTCATGGGCCGAAAGTGGGGCGAGCCCATCGGGCGTGAACTGCCGGTAGAAGAAGATGCCCGCCGCAAGACTTACAAAGTGACGCGCGGCCCCAATAACGAAGTCCGCGTATTAATGGGCGGTAAAGAATACAGCCCGCCAGAAATTTCCGCCATGATATTGCAGAAACTGAAAGCGGATGCCGAGGCTTTCCTCGGGGAGAAAGTCACCGATGCCGTGATTACCGTCCCGGCTTACTTTAATGACGCCCAGCGGCAGGCGACCAAAGACGCGGGTACCATCGCCGGATTGAACGTGCTCAGAATTATCAACGAGCCGACGGCAGCGGCCCTGGCTTACGGATTGGATAAGAAAAAAGAAGAAATTATTGCGGTTTACGACCTCGGCGGCGGCACCTTCGATATTTCCGTGCTGGACATCGGCGGCGGCACCTTCCAGGTAAAATCAACCGCCGGCGATACGCACCTTGGCGGCGACGATTTCGACCAGAGAATTATTGATTGGCTTTGTGAAGAATTCAAGCGCGACCAGGGTATCGACCTGCGCCAGGACCGGATGGCGCTGCAGCGACTGAAAGAAGCGGCGGAAAAAGCGAAAATCGAGCTTTCCACCGTGCAGCAGACCGATGTTAACCTGCCTTTTATCACCGCTGATGCCAGCGGTCCCAAGCATATGAATATTACTTTAAGCCGTGCCAAACTGGAACAACTGGTCATGGATTTAGTGGAAAAAACCCTCGAACCTTGCAAACAGGCCGTTGCTGATGCCGGTAAGACCACCGCGCAGATTGACGAAGTCATCCTGGTCGGCGGCCAGACCAGAATGCCTTTGGTTCAGCAGAAAGTAAAACAGTTCTTCGGCAAAGAACCGAACAAGAGCGTGAACCCGGATGAAGTAGTGGCAATCGGGGCGGCCATTCAGGCCGGCGTACTCGGCGGCGAAGTCAAAGAAGTATTACTGCTCGATGTCACGCCGCTGACGCTTGGTATTGAAACGCTCGGCGGTGTTATGACCCCGCTGATTTCACGGAATACCACTATTCCCACGTCGAAGAGCCAGATTTTCAGCACGGCCACAGACAGCCAGCCCAGTGTGGAAATTCACGTCCTCCAGGGTGAAAGGCAAATGGCTAATGACAACCGTACTCTTGGCAGATTTATGCTGGACGGCATCCTGCCGGCGCCGCGCGGCATGCCACAGGTTGAAGTCACTTTCGATATCGATGCCAACGGCATTTTAAGCGTTAAAGCCCTGGATAAGGGTACCGGCAAGGAACAGAAAATCACCATTACTGTCTCTTCAGGCCTGAGCAAAGACGAAATCGAAAAGATGCGTAAGGAAGGCGAAGCCCATGCCGCCGAAGATGCCAGACGCAAAGAAGAGGTTGAAATCCGCAACACGGCCGATAACCTGGCTTACATGGCGGAAAAGACCCTGCGCGACAACAAGGATAAGATTCCGGAAGCTTTAAATAAGGACATTGAAGGCAAAGTCACCGCCGTCCGTGAAGCCATGAAGGGCAGCAATGTGGATGCCATCAAACAGGCGTCCCAGACACTGAACGATACCATGCAGAAAGTCGGACAGGAAATTTATAAACAGCAGCAGCCACCGCCGCAGTCTCCCCCGCCCGGCAGTCAGCCGCCTCCTCCTCCCGGCGGCAAGAAAGATGACGGTACCGTGGACGGTGAATTCCACGAGGTCTAAACTGTAGACGTCCCATTTTACAAGGTATAAAATGAAAGAGTGCTGGAGGGGCAATCGCCCCTCCAGCAAATCTTTTAGCCCCTTTCGAGCAAGGAAGTGAATTCAAAACTATATGGCAGAAAAACGCGATTATTATGAGGTCTTGGGCGTCAGCCGGGACGCCTCGGCTGATGATATTAAAAAAGCCTTCCGCAAACTGGCATTCCAGTATCACCCCGACCATAACCACGATGACGGGGCTTCCGACAAATTCAAAGAACTGAACGAGGCTTACGAAGTCCTTTGCGACCCCACGAAACGGGCGGCCTACGACAGGTTCGGCCATAACGGCGGCGCCAATCTCTTCGGGCAGGAATCCGACGGTTTCGACATGGGTTTCGGCGATATTTTTGAGGCGTTTTTCGGCGGCAGCGCCACCGGCGCGCGTCAGGCTCCGGAGAAGGGTACAACCCTGCAGGTAAACGTCAATCTGACGCTGGAAGAGGCCGCTTTCGGTTGTGAAAAAGAAGTCACCGTCGCCCGGAACGAATACTGTACCGAATGCCAGGGTACCCGCAGCAAGACCGGCACTTCGCCGGAGCGCTGCTCCGCTTGCAACGGCAGCGGGCAAATCAAGCAGGTGAAATCCAGCGTCTTTGGACGTTTTACCAATATTACCGCGTGCCCGAAATGCCGCGGCGAAGGCCGCATCATTACCGAGCCGTGTCCCAAATGCCGGGGTACCGGCCGGGAAAGACACCAGCGCGTTGTGCCGGTGAAAGTTCCCGCCGGCGTGAACACCGGTAATCAAATCGGCATCCGTGGCCAGGGCGACGCCGGTTCCCGCGGCGGCCCCAGCGGCGACCTGATTGTGAATATTACCGTCCAGAAACACGAATTCTTCACCCGCGACGGCGACGACATTTACTATGAATTACCGATTAACTTCGCCCAGGCAGCGCTGGGCACGGAAGCCACCGTCCCGACGCTCGAAGGCGATACCAAACTGAAAATCCCGGCCGGCTGCCAGAGCGGCGCGAATTTCAGATTCAGGAATAAAGGCATCACCCACTTGCAGGACCGGGGCCGCGGCGACCAGATTGTCATTGTTTCCGTGACCACGCCGGATTCCCTGACCAAAGAGCAACGGCAGCTGTTTGAGCAGCTGGCGCAGAGTCTGGGTCAACCCAAGAGAAAATAGGGCATCTATAAAAGGTGCGTATGCACCGCTTGCGCAAAACCATTGTGATTCAGGTCAGGCGTAATATAATCTGCCACAGCTTGGAGTTCCGGCGGCGCATTTTGCATCGCAATTGCCAGCCCGGCTGCCGAAAGTAAGGAAATATCATTGGTGCCATCACCAATCGCGGCAACTTCTTCCAGTCCCAATCCCAGATAAGAGCATAATGCCCCTAACGCTCTGCCTTTAGAAACATCATTCATCATGATATTGACCAAACGGATATCTGTCCGCGTTGGATTTTGTGTCCAACTGAATACTAAATGATGTTTTACCCCGAAATCAACCAATACCGGCTTGAATTCATTCTCGTCTGCAGCGGGAATAACCAGACAGCCCATAATCATCGGTGCCTGCTGACAAACCGCACTGAAAACTGCCATTGTTGTTTCAAATTTCAATAAATCTGAATGTATTTGGGCCAATGTATGTTCGTGTTCTACATAAAAATGCGTGTTCGAAAATAATTCGAGTGTCAATCCGCGCTCATGGGCTAAGACGCAAATTTCCGAAAGTAATTCTTTTTTTATCGGTCGGCTGTAAATAACTTGTGTCTGGTCGGAATTACAAACCAGTGCCCCGTCAAAAAATACGTGAAAACCATCCTCCGGCATTTTTTGAAGAACGGCCTGGCATCCTTTCGCGGGCCGGCCGGTGCATAAAGACACTTTTATCCCGGCCCGGTGCAATTCCACCAATGCTTTTTTATCGGCCGCTGAAATAACCCCGCTGCCATCAGCGAGCGTGCCGTCGATATCGGATACCAGCAGTTTGTATTTATGAGGCATTTTGTGTCTCTGATAAATCGGTGTAAGTTTGGGACGGTTTGGGGAAAAAACCGGTAAATCCTTTTTAAAATCAGCCTAAATCTTTAATGAGTTCATCAACTGACTGAAAAACCTTAATGCGCCCTTCTTTAATATCCTTGTCGGCTTCTCTTTCAGCTTCCTGCCATTCTTTTGTCCAGAAATAGGATTGATTTTTATCCACCAGTTTTTTCGGTATCAGCACTGCCTGTTCGTTTTTTACCTCAATTTCTATCAAATCCCCTTCTTCGATACCGAGTTTTTTCCGTATTTCTGCAGGTAGGGTAATTTGGCCGTGTCTTGTAACTTTACTGTATGCCGTCATAATCTCACCTCTTATGGTTGTTTCAATGTTTCATCATGATGGCCGATATTCCGTAAAATGATAACATCGCCAGTAAGCTGAAAAGTAATTCTTAAAGAAAGGCTTGCACGCGCTTCCCAAATATTACGCGTGCCTTTCATTTTTTTCACGCCTAATGACGGATACTTTAAATCTTTCATCATTAGCAAGATGGCCTTGCGCGCCAGGATTTTATGCTTTTCATCCAGCCGTTCCCAGGCTTTACTAAACCGCTCAGTACGTGCGATTTGCATCTTCATAGATTACTACTTTACTATATTAATATATTACTAATATAATATGATGTCAATGATACCACTAAAGAATTGGAAGACGGAAATTGTTATCCTGTGCGCTTTCCAGCCCGAAACTAATTCTTCTTTTGCTGTTCGTGGTGGCGGATTTTCTCCGCCCGCTGTCCCAGTTTGCGTTCGATGCCTTTAAACAGGCTGACAATGTTTGTACGGTGCTGGTAGACAACTATCGCCGTGCCGCAGAAAGCGTACAGCAGGTAATCGGGCGATAGCCTGTTAAAGACTGTAAGCGGTATCAGAATGGCATAGGCACCGACGACCCCCGCCAGCGAACCCAGTGACATAAACAGTGTCGAGGTGGCGCCGAGCGCTAAAACTTCTCCGCCGAATAATGCCACAAACCATACCAGCGCCACCAGCCCGCCGAAAAAGACGGCCACACTTTTTCCGCCGTGGAATTTGAGGAAAACCGACCAGCTGTGGCCGACCACCGCGGCTAAACCTGCCAGCACCGCCCCGAAAAGCGGCCCAAAACTAAAACGCCCGGCTGTTACGTAACTGTGCCCGACAATCAATCTTGAAATGAACACTGCCGCTAAGCCCTTGGAAAAATCCAGCACGCCGGAAAGCAGACCTATTTTGATACCGGCCGCCCGCGACACGTTGGTCGCGCCAATGTTCCCGCTGCCGTATTCCCTGACGTCTACATGGGCCAGCCATTTTGCAAGTAACAGGCCGAATGGGATCGACCCTAATAAATAGGCGATAATTATACCGGCAAGGTATCGCATAATCAATGAAAACGCAATCATCACTCGTTCCCTGATTTAAATTCCAGTTTTAAAGGTGTGCCGGTAAAGCCGAAGGATTCCCGGAGTTTATTTTCCAGAAAACGCCGGTAAGAAAAATGCACCAGTTTGGTGTTATTCACCTTGAAAACAAAAGTGGGGGGATTGACGCCGGTCTGGGTGACGCCTTTCACCGTCAGCATCATCTTCCCCTTGCGCGGCATATTATGCGAAGCCACCGCGTCCCGCATTACCCCGCGGAGTTCGGCTACGGGGATTTGTTTAATCCGCTCCTGATAGACCTGATAGGCCTGCGGCATCACGTCCTGGACGCTTTTTCCCGTCTTCGCCGAGATAAACATCACCGGCGCATAAGCCATGAACTTGAACTGCTTACGGGTATTTTCCGCCCACAGCGCCTGGTTTTCATGGGTCACCAGGTCCCATTTATTGACAATAATCACGATGCCTTTCACGGCCTGCTGGATGTAACCGGCAATATGGGTATCCTGCGCCGAGTACATTTCGGTCGCGTCCAGCACCAGCAGCGCCACATCGCAGCGGTCGATGGCATGCATCGAGCGGATCACGCTGTACTGCTCAATCCCGGTCTCGATTTGGCCCCTTTTCCGGATACCGGCGGTATCAATCAGCAGAACCCGCTTGTCCATAAATTCCAGTTCGGTATCAATAGCGTCGCGGGTGGTCCCCGGCACGTTGGAAACGATGGTCCTTTCTTTGCCCAGCAAAGCGTTCAGCAGCATTGATTTGCCCACGTTAGGCTTGCCGACGATGGCCACTTTCATGATTTCCGGCTCGTCCGGTGACGGGGTTGATTCCGGCAAAATCGCGATGATTTTTTCAATCAGTTCCGCCGTACTGCGGCCGTGATAGGCGCTGATGACGAACGGCTCGCCCAGACCCAGTTTGTAAAACTCGACGGCCTGCGCTTCCAGTTTGTCGTTATCGCCCTTATTCGCCACCAGCAGCGTCGGCTTTTTCAGCCGCCGCACCAGGTCGGCGATTTCCGCATCGGCGGGCATGATACCGTCCTTGACGTCCACTACGAAAATAATCGCGTCCGCCTCGGACATGGCCTGCGTTATCTGCTCCTTGACGCCGCGGTCAATCTCGTTTATCATCCCCAGTTCCAGTCCGCCGGTATCCACCAGCGTGAAGCTGCGGTCGTTCCAGGTCACGTCGGTAAAAACCCGGTCGCGGGTCGTCCCGGGCAGGTCTTCCACGATGGAAATCCGCTTGCCGGCCAGGCGGTTCAGCAGCGTCGATTTACCGACATTCTGCCGCCCGATAATAGCTACAATTGGTTTACTCAATTATTTTCTCCAATTCTAAATTGCGGAAAACAGGTACTCTCCTCTTTGCTAAACGGGAGATTGACAGACGGTTATTTTTTGGCGAATATCCAGGCCAGCAGCGCTTTCTGGGCATGCATCCGGTTCTCCGCCTGGTCGAAAACCACCGAGCGGGGACTGTCCAGCAGGCCCACGGCTACTTCTTCGCCGTGATGGGCCGGCAGGCAGTGCATGACGATGGAATTATTCCTGGTGAAGGACAGTAATTTCTCGTTAACCTGATATTCCGCGAAGGCCTTGCGGCGCACTGCGGCTTCCGCCTCCTGGCCCATGCTGGTCCAGGTGTCGGTGTAAATCACGTCCGCGTCTTTGGCGGCGGCCTGCGGGTCTTCCGTACAGAAGATTTTCGCCCCGGAAGTTTTGGCGTAAGTCTGCGCTTTTTTCAGAATGGATGTGTCAATTGTGTACTCTTTAGGGGATGCGATATTGAAGTTCACACCGGCCATGGCACAGGCCAGCATCAGGCTGTTGGCCACGTTGTTGCCGTCGCCGATGTAGGCCAGCGTCAGCCATTTTAGCTTGCCTTTTATTTCGTAGATGGTCAGTAAATCCGCCAGCGCCTGGCAGGGATGTTCGTAATCGGACAGGGCGTTAATCACCGGTACGGATGCATATTCCGCCAGCACTTCCAGGTTGTGCTGCGCGAAGGTGCGCACCACGATGACATCCACAAACCGGCTCAGCACCCGGGCCACGTCCGCGATGGATTCCCGTTTGCCCAGACCGACCTCTTCCGGCGATAGGTAGAGCGACTGCCCGCCCAGCTGCCGCATTGCCACCTCAAAACTGACCCTGGTCCGCAAAGAAGGCTTCTCAAAAACGAGGGCCATGGTTTTGTTCTTCAGCGTGGTAATCCACCCCCGGGTTTTTAGCTCGACGGCCGCATCCAGTACGGCCTGCAGTTCGTTCGGGGTCAGGTCGGTAACCGTGAGGAAATGCTTCGGTTTTGTTTCCGTCTTTACCATCACTAAGAGTATACTCCACGATGGCGCTTAATTCAAGAAATTGAGCGTGCCGGCAGATTCGGAATGGGGCGTTTTCACCTTCTGTAACTGTCCGCAGATAGACATCGGAAATTATTTTTTTGGGGGCTCCCGCCTGCGGGAGAATGACAAACGGTGGAAAACAGCTTCAAGTAAAACTTGAAGCTGTTTTCTTTTCATTGTCATCGGGCTTGACCCGACAATCCAGAACTTCTTATTTTTGAAGGGTATCCCTCTCTGCTCAATAGTGAGGTAGATTCTTGGTTTCACTCAGAAGGGAACTAAAGCCGGCCAGTGAACCAAAAGGGGATTCTTCGTCCGCCTCTGGCGGATCAGAATTCAATCTGACATCCAATTTGTCATTCTGCCAACCGCAGGTTAGCTTTATCCCTCTCAACCCGGTCGTTTCAAAACACCTAAACTCAGTCCTCTCTCCACCGGTGGGAGAGAGATAGAGAGAGGGGCGCAGGGACAATAATGCTAAAAAATAAGGGAGCCCGCCGGTGGCGGGCTCCCTTTGATTCAAGTTACCGTTTTGTCTTTATTTCAGAACATTACAGGATGCGGCGGGTTCTGACAATCAGAACGATGACGGCGATGACCAGGATGGCGCCGACGGCAATGACCGCCCACAGTAAGTAGGACGGGATAGCCTGGGTGCTGGTCCCGGTAGTCTGGGTAATGACCACGCTGGTAACAGTCGATTGAACGGTCGTTACCGGCTGGGTGACAATAACACTGGTGTTAGTCTGGGTAATCGTAACTGCGGCGGAAGAAGTGGTAGCAGTTACCGCAGGTGCGGTGGTGAACATCTGAACAGACCACGGACCGGTGGCAGCAATGCCGCCGCTGGAGTTCATGGTAACTGCTCTGACTTCCCACCAATAAATGGTGTTGGGCTGTAAGACTTCCTGAGAAGGTTCGGCGTTGGTGGTCGTGTTGTCGGAGTAATCAAGAATTGCGAACCAGTTCGCGGAAGTGTTGGCCGAAGCCTGGGCTAAAGCGAATTGATAGGTGACGCCGGTGCCGCTTACGGCCGGCCAGGTGAAGGTCAGGTTATTAATCGGGACGCCCGTCGCGCCGTTGGACGGATAAAGCGCGGTGGGATTGGCAGGAACAATCGCGCTCAGCGGAATCGCAACTGTAACCAGGACGAACGGGGTTCCGTTGAACTGGGCAGGGGTCATGACAGATGTGCCTGCCTGACCGGAGCCAACATAGATTTCAACGTAATTGCCGTAAGTGTTGATGCTGCCGCCGGCGTTAACCCAGGAACCGGTGACGGAGTTATAGAACAGGACAGCACTCTGCGATGTCGCGGTGTTGACCACCGGAGAAGCAGTGGTGCCGTAGAAATCAACGGTCGCGCCGCTGATTGCGGTAGTGTTAGCAGAAGAAGCGCCGAAAACATCCCAGTATTTAACTGCGGTGTCAGCGGACGGGAGCGTTGCGGCAACGGGGTTGCCGCCTAAGGTAGTGGCGCCGAACATTGCTGCGGCGGTGGTGTTGGCATTGACGGTCAGGGAAACAGTGGTGATGTTAACGCCAACAGTGGCAGAGGCCGCAATAGGATTACTGAAACTGGTAGTTACGGTAGATGCATTAGTAGCAGGAGTTACCGTGGCGAACCCAGCGGTGCTGGGAGCAGCGCCCAGGGCCGGAGTAAAAGTAAGCCCGGCGGTGGTGGCGGCAACCAGGGTGACGTTAGCCGGAACGTTGGCTGCGCCGCCCCACCAGTTGCGGGCCGCGATTAATGTGTTATTAAGATCGGTACTCTTGATTGATTTAGCATTACCGGTGAAAGTGTTACCTGAGACAATCTGTTGATTATAAGCAGCAGTCTGGAGGATGTAATAAGCACCGTTGGTAATGGTGTTGCCAGTGATGGTAACGCCATTGGTTGCGGCTACAGTGACGATAATCGCCGCAGTTGAGTTACCGGTTGCCGGTGCCTGGCCGCAGTTGGTCACGGTATTGCCGTTAAAGTTAACCATCGCGGTACCGCCGTTCACGGTTAAGGCATTGCTTAAACCGGTGAAGGTGCTGGTGCCGATGGTAGAACCGGCCGTACTGGCGGTAACATTGATACCGTTGCCCAGATACTGGTCAGTGGTATTGGTCGCGCCGGTGAAGGTGCTGCCGCTGACGGTTACATCGAAAGCGGTAGAGATACCATAACCGCCCTGGCCGGTCAAGTTAAAGGTGGAACCGGTAACAGTGGTGGCGGAAGAGGGGGTTAAGCCGTTGGCGCCTGTGGCAACGGTGAAAGTATCCTTGGTAATATTGCTGGTGCCGGTGCCGGTCGCGCCGATGGTTAAAGCACCGGTTGTGATATTGGAATTCGAAACAGTGGCGGAGCTGGACGCAACCACTGTACCAGTACCGGTTTTACCATTAATCGTTACGCTATCGATAACGAAGGTTTTACCGGTTAATGTCCAGTTCCCCGTCGATTTGATGATAACGTTGGCGGCGCTGGGGTCCGTGCCCTGAATGGTAACGACTGAAGAACCAGCGGTGCCATAGGAACCGACGAGGTCGGTATAAGTACCAGCGGTTAATTTAATGGTCGCGCCGCCGGAAACACCGAGAGCTGTGGTCATTGCCTGGCTAAGGCTATTGTACTGGTTAATCAGGACCGGAGTGCTGGCGGTGTTATAAACGGAAGCCACGCCGGGTAATACCTGCGGGGTGGGATTCACAATCGCGAAGGCGGTGGAAGTGACCGGATTCTTTTCCTGCGACGTGAAAACCGTTACGGTGTAATTTCCGGCGGTGGCTGGGTTGGTCACACCGGCGGTGATATTGATTAAGACCTGGGACTGGGCACCAATATTAGAAGAGATATCATTATTCCAGAATCGTATTACACGAAAACCTTGAGATTGCAGCCATTTTGTTCTCATTTCGTCGTATTCTTTATTTTTTTCAGCGCTATGCTGCCCACCGTCAATTTCGATAATCAACTTCTTTTTAAAACTGACGAAATCCACGACATATTGGCCTAAAGGTTCCTGTCTACGGAATTTTACGCCGTTCAATTTTTTCGCCCGCAACAATGTCCAGAGAAACTTTTCGGCTGGGGTTTCTGAGTAACGGAGCTCTCGCGCACGATGAGCAGAGTTAGCGTTTTGCATCATTTGTGCCCCCTCTCTCCGGCTCTCTCCCACCAGGGGCGAGAGGGCTGAAGGTGATTCTTGCAGCTCAGTCCCCTCGCCTTTTAATGGGAGAGGGCAAAGGGAGAGGGTATTCATCGTGTTATCATCATTCTTGTTAAGAGCAGTGGGTTTAGTTACAGTCTTTTCCCCATGTAATCCCCGGCGGGGGTGTACCCGAACTCCGCGCGGTAATATTCCCTGGCCCCGACACCGCTCAATACCAGCATTTGCGGCGCCTGGAATTCCTCGCGGGCGATGCGTTCCGCTTCTTTTAACAAGGCCTTCCCCAAACCTTTGTGCTGGGCGGCTTCCGGACTCTGGTTTTTCAAGGGCACTTCTGCCCCATAGACATGCAGTTCCCGGATAATCGCGGTGGGCATGGTATTTTCCAGGCCGGGCAGGGGAATGGGATTGGCCTGGATGCGGAGGCGCAGCAGTCCGAACAGCGTTTCGCGCTCGTCTTCGAAAGACAGGAAAATCTCCATGCCGCCGGAGGCTGAATAGTCCATTCTGGTCAGTACCGGTTCGCCCAATTTCCAGCCGGCCGCCAGGCGGTGGCCGTATTCCCGGCAGCGGATGCAGCGGCATTCGAGACCTCTCGCCCGCATGCGCTCCCGGACCGGGCCGCGCAGCGAATCCTTATAACCGGCGGTGATAAATTTCACCGGGATATCCCGCAGCACGCGGGAAATGCGGACATATTTCGGCACGATAGACTTGATGTCCGCCACCAGGTCCAGCAGCGTACTATTATTATAAGGAACATAACGTCCCTCGTTGAACCATTTTTCCAGTTCCGTCCCGGCTACCACCATCGTCGGGTAGATTTTCAGGCCGTCCGGCCGGAAACGCGGGTCGTCGAATAATTGTTTGGACATCGCCAAATCATGCTCCGGCGTCGAACCGGGCAGCCCCGGCATCCAGTGGTAATGCACCTTGAAGCCGTAATTTTTCAGCCGCGCCGTCGCTTTGACCACATCTTCGATTAAATGCCCCCGGTTGACCAGGCGGTAAATGTCGTCATCCAGCGTCTGCACCCCGATTTCGACGCGGGTCGTGCCGAATTCCAGCATCCGTTTGACATCATCTTCGCCGCAGTAATCCGGCCGGGTCTCAATGCACAGCCCCACGCAGCGGCGGGCGGCGGTTTCATTGATGTGCTTGGCCTCGGCCAGCGAGGCGGCGATCGTGCCGTTAAGGGCGTCGTAACAGTCTTTGAGGAATTGATACTGATATTCCGGTGGCGTTGCCAGAAAGGTGCCGCCCATGATAATCAGTTCGATTTTGTCGGTCGGGTGCCCCATATCGGCCAGACCGTTCAGCCTGACGGTCACCTGTTTGGCGGCGTCGAACTGGCACTCGATGCCGCGCAGCACCGCCGGCGATTCCGGGGTATAGCTCTGCGGCATGGCAGCGAAAGTGGGACAGTAAACACACCGTCCTGGGCAGGGCGCCGGACGGGTCATTACGGCTACGGGCGTCACGCCGGAAATGGTGCGGGTTGATTTTCTCATCGCGGGCGGCTGCTTCTTCATATCTATGATAAGTGTAACAAAACCAGTCCCCACGAACAAACGGAGGAGCGGGCTAGCAGTTGTAAACCATCATCAGTATCTTCTCACACGGGAGAAGATACTGAGAAACGATAATCCCGCCATCATCATGTACCCCCCTCTCTCTAACTCTCTCCCACGCTGGGGCGAGAGTACTGAGGTTGCATATTTTGTTTAGTATTTGGAATTTCGAATTTGTCTGGAATTTGGTCTTTGTCGTTTGGCATTTTTCTTTCCTGTAAGCATTTAGGCGTATTCCATCTAAGGACGGATTGTATTTGGCTTTTTCTTGAATTACAATTTTGGCATCAACCGGCTAAATTATGCTGTTAAAGGAGGCTGTTCCATGAAAGAAGTAGTGATTGCCAGCGGTGTCCGGACGCCAATCGGGGCCTATTGCGGGATGCTGCGCGAAATCCCGGTGGAAAAGCTCGGCGCCCTGGTCTTAAACGAGGCTGTCAAACAGGCCAACGTCAAACCGGCGGAAGTGGACGACGTGTTTCTTTCGCAGGCTTATGCCAACGGCGAGACGCCGAACCTGGCGCGCAAGGCTCTACTGGAAGCGGGTTGGCCGATTGAGGTTCCCGGCATCACTGTGGACCGGCGCTGCTGCGGCGGCGTGCAGTCCATCTGGAGCGGCGCGATGGAAATCCAGACGGAAAACGCGGAAGTGGTGGTAGCCTCTGGCGCCGAAAGCATGAGCCGCGCCGAATTTTACATCCCCGGCGAATTCATCAAGTGGGGAGTCGGCGGCCGGACCGACCCGAAATGGGGTTTCTTCCCGCGGCAGCACGGCAGCCTGGGACTCTGGGGCCTGCCTTTCTACGACAGAATCCAGCGCGGACGGCCGATGCACCAGCCTATTGAGAGATTCGGCGAACTGAACTCGATGATGACCTGGGCGGATACCGCCGCCAAAAACGAAAATATTCCCCGGGCGGATTGCGATAAGTGGTCTTTACGTTCTCATCAAAAAGCCATCGCCGCCATTGATGCCGGTAAATTCAAGGAAGAAGTCGTGCCGATTCCCATCACCGAAAAAGGCAAAACCACGCTGTTGGAAACGGACGAAACGCCGCGGCGCGATACTTCCATCGAAGCGCTGGCGAAGCTGCGCCCGGTCTACGAGGGCGGCGTGTGCACTGCCGGTAATTCCTCCAGCGAAAACGACGGCGCGGCCGCGCTTGTCCTGATGACGCCGGAAAAAGCCAAAGCCCACGGCGCGAAAATTTATGCTACCCTGATTGGCTTCGGCGTGGGCGGCGCCGACCCGACGCTGACCTATCCCGCGGTGCCGATTGCGGTGAATAAAGCACTAAAGAAAGCCGGACTGAGCATTAATGAAATCGACCTGATTGAAGTGCAGGAAGCTTTTGCCGCGCAGACACTGGCGGATATCAAACTGATGGGCCTGAAGCCGGACGATATCGAAAACAAAGTCAACGTCAACGGTTCCGGGATTTCCCTGGGGCACCCCATCGGTGCAACGGGCGTGATGCGGATGGTGACTCTGGTGCACGAGATGGCGCGGCGTAACGTAAAATATGGCTTGCTGACGATTTGCGGCGGCGGCGGCCTCGGCATCGCCTGTGTGGTTGCGCGGAAATAACGCCAAAACTACCGCTCCGGTCAGTACCTTCTCCCTCGAGGGGAGAAGGTTAGGATGAGGGTGTACAAAAATGCTGAAAGCTGACCGCTAATGCACTTGCTGTGCCTGAAACTTGACAAAATTCACAAAATCCGGTATATTATTAGAACAATCACGATGAGAGGCCAACCAAAGGGTTCCGTCCCGCGGTAATGCCTCTTCTTTTTTTAATGGTATTCCAGTTTTCCTCTAAGGTCATTCATAAATACGATTTCAGGCCTGATCAGTCTGTATAACGAAGAATATTTTTTCTGATTCGGTATCATCAGGTTCAGTAATTTATCTTGCTTCAGTAAATATTCCACCAGACAATAAAAATCGCCGTCGCCGGTTACAATCAATGCCTTATTGTAATTGGCATATTCAATCATCGCATGCAGCACCAGTTCGGCGTCCACATTTCCTTTCACTCCGCCTTCCGGTAATAATAGTGTCGGTTTAAATACCATGCTGTAACCATCTTTCTGCAGAGAAGAATATAACGGTTGATTTTCACTGAGGTAACCGACAAAAATGAAAGCTTTCGCGATACCATATTTATCAGCCAGGTAGACTCGAAATCTGGCGAAATCCAGCACCCATCCCTGCGCTCTGATTGAGAGGTTGAGGTTCTGACGGTCAATAAAAGCGTAGTTGTTGGCTTTTATTTTCAATATCATCCCATATGAATTATAATCGATTATGACAATTGTATCATTATTGACGGTTTATGGCAATTTCCGTGTAATTCAACAAACTTGGGGACCACAATCTGTAACTTGGTCGGTGGCCCCAGCCCGAAGCTAAACCCGCAGCCTAAGTACTGAACGAAGTGAAATTTATGCGTAGAAGTTATTTATTTTCGTCCAGCCGGCAGCCCCAGGCAGGCATCTGCTTCCCGTCAATGAAAACCTGCCGCCCATCCACCGCCACCCGGCCGTTTGCAATTAATTCATGCACGGCGAAAGGATAAATTTCCCAGTCGCCTTTGACTTTGAGGGCGTCCTGCAGACGGATACAGATATTACCCATCGCTTTCTGCATTTCCTCGTCGGCCTGCAGACGGAATTCGTCGTAGTTTTTGATGTTATGCGCGGCAATAAAATCGGTGATGCGTTTCAGTCCGGCGGTCAGCCCTTTTTCACCCTCCGCTTCCAACTCCGCCAAAGTCTGCGCGATATTCAGCGGCTTGGATTGCACCAGCGGCGGCCCGTTGTCCTCGGATTTATCCGCGATGAACAATGTTGACCTGATGGAACTTTCGCCGGCGATGATGGCCTGTGCGGACGGCATCCAGTGCAGCCCGATATAGCCTTTAGTGGTATCTCCCGGGTGCACGTTGAGCATACGCGGATAATACCGGTCCACCAGCCAGTCCGTGTTCCACTGGTCATAGCCCGCCAGGCAGATTAAATCCGGTTCCCGTCCCAGTTTATTTTCGATGAGACGGACAATTTCCTGTTCATATTGGACTCTTTCCGGGCAATTCCGCGGGATGTTGCCGGCGCCGTATTTGCGGCGGGCTTCTTTGAGATAAAGGATGTGGCTGAGGACAATCACTTCATGCTTATTTTCTTTGGCAATGGCCAGACCGGCGCAGCCCGGCCGGTTGGTGAACACGAGGTAATTATGATTGGGGTTCCTGGCCGCGATTTCCCGGTAGTTGGTACCGGAGCCGGAAATAAAGCAAACGATGGTCATCACTTTCCCCGATTTTGCCGGGTCATAAATTAACTGCTGCATAGCTACCTCTTTTCTGTCAGCCGTTCGCAGCGGGGAGGTTTCGGGCGGTGGTGTTCGCGGCATTCATTACAAAGACCGTGTCTTTCACATTTTATTTTCGGGCAGGTGCAAACTACTTTCTGCTCCATCAGACCCTATTTATAACCCTTGAGGTATTCTTTTTCCGCTTTAAAGATTTCGTCCACCATCCGGCGTGTCTCATCAATGGTCAGCACGGCGCCGGTGAGCGGGTCCAGCAGGATTGCCTGGAAGATTTTAGTCCTGTCTTTTTCGACGATACCGCGGACGGCCATCTCCTGCACGTTGATGTTAGTACGGTTCAGGGCGGCGCACTGCGCCGGCAGGTCGCCGACATAGCAGGGGTGAATCCCTTCCTTATCCACTAAACAGGGCACTTCCACGCAGCAGCCCGCGAGCAGGTTGGTAATGTAACCCTGATTTTTAACGTTAGCGTTGACGCGCGCCGGTTTCCCGGTCTCCATGGCATGGATAATAATGGAACCGTACTCGCCGCTGTGGCTGAGCGGGAATTTCTCATCGGATTTAATTAACTGTAAAAATTCCGCGTCTTCCGTATTGCGCCGCGTAATCCAGGCATCGTCGAAAAGGTATTTTAATTTGAATTGCGCAAAAAGTTCCGGCCGCTTGCGGAAATACGGGGTATATTCCGACATGTGCACGCTGGACTCGGTGTTGAAATAGCCGAAAGCCTTGAAGATTTCCGCACGGACGACATCCGGTCCGGCCCAATGAGCGTCGGGCGCCGCGTAAACCGCCGTGTCTTTAAGTTTTTCTCTTAACAGCGGATACATATCCCGGCCGTGCCACCGCAGTTTGAGGAACCAGGCCATGTGATTAATCCCGGCCACCCAGTAAGAAAGTTCTTCTTTAGGAATTCCCAGATAACGGGCCAGTTCGGCGGAGGTGCCCTGCACGCTGTGGCACAGGCCGACATTTTTGATTTTGGTGTAATCGCTGACTGCCCAGGAGATAATCGCCATCGGGTTGGTGTAATTCATCAGCCAGGCATCGGGGCAGATTTTTTCCATATCGCGGCAGATTTCCAGGATGGGCGGCACGTGTCGCGCCGCGTAAAAGACACCGCCCGGCCCGAGCGTATCGCCGACGCCTTCGTTGACGCCGTATTTCGCGGCAATTTTGCTGTCGGCATGGGTCCATTTCGGCCCGCCGACAGAGATGGTCACGAAAACGTAATTTGCGCCCGCCAGGGCTTCGCGGCGGCTGGTGGTAGCCTCAATTTTAGTTTTAAAACCCTGCTGCTGCACAAGCTTTTTAGCAAAGGCCGCGACCGGGTCCAGGTTTTCCTGTGAAATATCCATCAACGATATGGTGCTGTCCCGCAGCTCGGGATAGGTGAGAATATCAGTAATCAGGTGCCGGGAAAAGACATGACTGCCGGCACCGATAATGACTATTTTAGCCACAATAAGCCCCCTGATTGTTTTAGACTAATAACTATTATATACCCGCGGCGGCCGTTTTTTATAACCTTTCAAGGGGATGCTTTTCACAGGCGTGCGTTGAGCCAGACTTCCATATCGCCGAAAACCTGCTGCCGTTCGGGGTCGTTAAAAATTTCGTGGTAAAAACCTTCGTAAATTTTCATCGTTTTATCTTTGGAACTGACGCCGTCGTACAACATTTTACTGCTGGATGGATCCGAGATACGGTCCTGCGAGCCCTGCATAATCAGGATGGGGAGGGTTAATTCAGACATTCCGGATTGAAGTTTAGTCATTGTTTTCATGAGCTCTATTCCCCACCGGGCCCTGAGTTTACCGGTGTAAACCAGTGGGTCATTAACATAAGCCGCAACCACTGCTTTGTCCCGGCAGAGCAAGCCAGTATCAAGAGCCATGACCCCCATTTTAGGCATAAGGACGGAGAGTATTTCGGCCATAAGTATCGAAGCCTTGTTGACGCTGGAGCCGGCTTTTAAGGTAGTGCCGGAAACAATGAGACCATTCAGTTCGCGCTGATGTTCGATTGCATAATCGATGGCGATGGTGCTGCCCATGCTATGCCCGACCATGAAAATTTTCGTGTTCGGGTTTTCGGTGCGCACCAGATTGTAAAAAGTCTGCAAATCGTCCAGATAATAAGAAAAACGTTCGACGTAGCTGCGTTTGCCGTCCGATTTGCCGTGTCCGCGCAGGTCGAAGGAATAGATGGCATAGCCTTTGGGCACAAAGTAATTGACTAGGTTCGTGTAGCGCCCGCTGTGTTCGGCGATGCCGTGCACCACCAGCAAAATAGCTTTGGACGCAGCGTCCGGCAGCCAGGCTTGCCGGTACAGGCTGAAGTTATTACGGCCGGTGAATTTCCCTTCGGTATGCTGCATTTTTATCCCTCCTGTATCTCCAAAGGTTGATCGTGCCACCAGTTTAAATCAATGGGCATTTGATTGCAAATGATAACTCACCGGCGTATTTTCACTAGAATATATACACTCAGTAATTTCGCTCAAATAATACCTTTTAGCTGTTTTTATATCATGATTGAATTATCATTTAAAAAGAGTTAAAATAAGTGAATTTTGGCAGACTTCTGAAAGTGAGGGATTATATATGGACGATGTAATCATCGGCAAAATCCAGGCCTTTGGCATCAAAGTCAAAGAGAATGTGGAAAAAGTCATCGTCGGGAAAGGGGATGTGGTGGAACTGGTGATTCTGGCCCTGCTGTGCGAAGGGCACGTACTCATCGAGGATATTCCCGGCGTCGGAAAAACGGTGCTGGCCAAGTCCGTCGCACGGTCGCTGGGCTGCAGCTATCACCGCATCCAGTGCACGCCGGATTTATTGCCTTCGGATATCACCGGCACCTATATCTTTAATCAAAAAACTTCCGATTTCGAATTCCGGCCGGGCCCGATAATGGCGCAAATCGTGCTGACCGATGAAATTAACCGCACCACGCCCCGGACGCAATCGGCGCTGCTGGAAGCGATGCAGGAACGCCAGGTCACCGCCGAAGGCGAAACCAAACTGTTGCCCCGGCCGTTCATGGTACTGGCGACGCAAAACCCCATCGAACAGGAAGGAACTTTCCCGCTGCCGGAAGCGCAGCTCGACCGTTTTCTGATTAAAATCAAAATCGGGTACCCTTCAGCCGAAGACGACAAACTGATTCTCTCCCGCTTCCGCCAGGATGACCCGCTGGAAGATCTAAAGCCGGTCGTTACAGCCGAAGAGCTGATGCAGATGCAGGAGGCCTGCCGTAATGTGCATGTCGCCGCCGATGTTGAAGATTATATCATCCGCCTGGTGCACGCCACCCGGGATCATGCGTCGTTACAACTCGGCGCCAGTCCGCGGGCAATGCTGGCGCTCTATCACACCTCACAGGTGCTGGCGGCGCTGCGCGGCCGGTCGTTTGTGATTCCCGACGACGTGAAATATCTGGCGGTGGTGACGCTTTCGCACCGTATTATCCCGAAAGCGGAAAGCTCTTTAAGAGGGAGCAGCGCCGAACAGGCGCTGAAGGAAATTATCGATTCCGTGGCCGTCCCCGTGGAAAATGAAAATAAGGCCGGGTAGGATTAAAAATGATCGGCGGACTCTGGTTATTTTTCACGGTCGTGCTGTTGATTTTCAGCCTGCTGACAAAACAGGTGCCGCTATTCATTGTCGCGCTGCTGTTTTTCATGGCCGGCGGGATTGCCCGTTTGTGGGCGCATTTTTGCCTTAACCGGGTGGAATACCGCCGCCATCTGAGTTCAGAACGCGTCTTCTTCGGGGAAGAAATAAAAATGTCGGTGGAGGTCACCAACCGGAAGATTTTACCGCTGCCCTGGCTGCAGGTGGAAGAACAGGTGCCCGACCAGGTCACACCGCTCAAGGGCGAAGCGGCGCCGGCGTTTTCGACGAATTACCAGATACTCACCGCCATCTTTTCCCTGAGCTGGTACCACCGGATTAAAAAATATTATCCCATCAAATGTAACCACCGCGGCTATTTTACCTTCGGCCCGGCCAAACTCAGTTCCGGCGATGTTTTCGGGTTTTTCACCCGTTATCAGGAAATCGAGACCCTAGACCATCTGATGGTCTACCCCAAAATGGTACCGCTGGAAAAACTCGGTATCCCCTCCAAACAGCCGCTGGGCGAAATCCGCACCACCAAACACCTCTTTCACGACCCGGTGCTGATGCTGGGCATCAGGGAATATCAATACGGCGACAGTCTGAAAAGCATCGAATGGAAAAGCACAGCCCGCACCGGCAGCCTGCAGACGAAAATTTTCGAACCGACGACTACCGTTGACATGGGCATTTTCCTGGATGTGCGCACCGTTTCCTTGCCCTACTGGAGTGTTGACCCGGAAAAATTCGAGCTCGCCATTGTTACCGCCGCTTCACTGGCAAATCAGGCGCTCTCCGAGGAATACCGCGTCGGTTTATACATCAACAAAAACAGCCCGGGTACGGCCGAAATGATACATATCCCGCCCAGCCGCCATCCGGAGCAGTTGAAGCATATTTTAGAGGCGCTAGCATTGGTTCATCCGGTAGAAGTGATGCCGATTGCCAGAATGCTGGTGACCGAAAGCAGAAACCTGCCGTGGGGCAGCACGATGACCGTAATCACGGCATCGCCCGGCGAAGAATTATTATCCACGCTCTATCAAATGAAACGAGTGGGGCGCAAAGTGGTGCTGATTACTATCGGCAGCCGGGATGCTATCAACGCGAACGGCCTGACCACCTATAACATCAGCGACGACATCGGCTGGGAAAAAATGGAAGCGATGAGTTTAAGCGCCAAACGGTAAAAGCGATTTTAGAGGCAGAGACAGTGGCATTTTTAGCCGGTTTGAAAAAAGTAAATTGGATCGCGGATATCTTCGCGCCATTAGCCGTAATTCTAATGGAAGTTTTCTGTTTATGCGCCTGGCTGATTTACATCGGCAGCCTGCCGATGGTGACCAATCCCCGGCCGGCGCTGGGTTTCCTGTCGCTGCTGTTCCTGCTGGGAGGTTCTTTCGTCGTCACCCGGTTTTTCCTGAAACAGAAATGGCCGATGGTCTGGATACAATTGACCATCATATTATGCGGGCTGATTGCGCTTTTCCTGGTACTGCGCCTTGAATACGCCGCCGGTTTCAATCTCTTCGGCGGTCAATGGTTCGCTTCCTACGGCCGGGCATTACTCAACTTTTTCACGCAATACCCGCCGTTTGTTTTTGCGATTATCGCCGGTTTGTATTTGTGGTGGCGAGGTATCAGCCTGGCCCGCTCCCGCCTCTACTTCGAAGATGTCTATCAGGCATTCCTGATTCAGCTGGCGACGCTGGTTTTCCTGATTATTTCCTGGAACTTTACCTACAAAAGCGGTGCGATGAAGAACATTACCTCGAACATCGGTGTTTATATCGTCGGATTTTTTTTCTTCGGGCTGCTGGCGCTGGCTTTATCTAACCTGCGTGTCCTCCAGGAAAAGTTTAAAAAACGGGGAGACCTCTCGCGGGATTTAGGGCGGCGCTGGCTGATAACCATCGTCGTCGTGATTTGCGGCGTGGTACTGCTGGGTATCGGTTTCGCCACGATTTTCTCCACTCAATTCATTTCTTTACTGGGCAAAGCGATGAGTTCGGTTTCCGGCGTTTATTCCGATATTGTTTATTGTATATTGCTGGTCGTGGGTTTTCTGGTAACCTGGATTTATTATATCGGTGCGTTTTTTCTCAGCTTGATTACGCAGGGAGCAAAGCCCGAGCCGCCGCAGCCGATACAACAGGTAATTCCTAAGAATGACCAGACAACGACAACCTCCTTAAGTCCCCACTTTGTATTGATAATAAAAATTGTGATTCTGGTGCTGATCGCGGTGCTGGTAATCCGGCTGATAATGAAAGCAATTCAACGCCGGCACCAGAAAGAAATGACGGAAGATGTTCAGGAAGAACAGGAATCGCTCTGGAGCTGGGCCGGATTCAAAGCGGATTTGCTGGTATTCTTGCAAGCCATATTACGGCTCTTCATCAGAAAAAAGAAGCCGGCGCCGGTCGATACTGCGGCAGACTGGCTGACGGCGGACGATAATCACGGACGCAGATTGAGCGTCCGCGAGATTTACCAGCATCTACTCCGGCAGGGGGCACATCTGAAAATGCCGCGTGAAAAATATGAAACACCCTCCGAATACGCCCGGCGCCTGGGGCAAACTATTCCAGCCGGCAAAGAGCCGCTGCACGAAATCACCGATTTATACATCGGTGTCCGCTACGGAGAACGTCCCGCCGAAGAGAAGCAGACCGACAAGGCCAACAGCATTTGGGAAAAATTGCGCAGCCTTTTCACGGGACAGGAATTTCAATAGTCAGAAAAATGCTCTTGAAACCGCGAAAACATACTTTTTATTCGCGGCCGTCTTGCTTTCAATTTTGCCTCTGGGGCGCACAAGTGCCCCGGTGAAAAATTCAACGCCGGTGACTGTCGCCGTGTCTTCCATCTATGACGGGACATATTCGGGGACATTTAACTGCGCCTACCGGACGGATGCCAATTCTCCCTGGGTTACCGTCACGGCCTTTACACTGACTGTGACTTTTAAGACTTACACTGTATCCAACGGTATGGACTATCTGTGGGTATCTCACGTTTCTTGCAGCGACCCGGTTTACGGCGCCGTGGCAGGAGTTGACATGACCGACGGATTCCTCAGCGTCGCAAGCCTGGTAAACATCGGGATTCTCGGAAATGATGTCTATAGTGTGCCGGATTACGGCTATGCCTGGCTGCCGGTAAAGACGCCGGCTTCCATTTCCACCAGCGTTGCTTTTATGATAAATTTTCCGAACGGCACGAGCATCGACCAGGCGGGCGGGGCTTTTATTGTGACTGCCGGAGGAACAACGATATCCGGGGTCAGTCCGCCGCCTTCGACAGACAGCCTGAATTTTGCGTCATGGATAAGCGTAAAGGCTTTGCTGCCTTCTGCAATTCCACGCGGCGCCATTACAGGCCCTGATTTTAAATGGATGGGCATGGACTGGAGCCTGACACGTATTCCATCATAAAAGCCATAATTTGGCCGGCTTCCCGCAGACTGGCAGCCCCTTTAATTTTTCGGTATCACAAAACTCTTGATTGCGCCGCCGTCCGGGGCGCGGAAAACCAAATTAGCGGTATTCCCGGTAATTGTCACATCGGCAAAGCCGAAGTTGGTGCTGGAATACCATACACTCTCGGGAGAGGTATATGTCCGCTGCGGGTCCAGGGCGCCGCCGAACGTTCCGGCGATGACATACGAAGTGCCGTCTTTCTGCAGCAACTCCATCTGATGGTCATGACCGGAAAAAACCATGTCCACGCCGTATTTATCAAAAATCGGGGTCAATTTGCTGATTGTTTCCGGGTCTTCATACCAGTTCCAATCAGCAACAACCGAGCCGGAAGCATAATAAAAACCGTGCCCGATGACAATTTTCCAGTCATCTTTCGGGATACTGGCTAGTTGCTGCTGCAGCCAGGCGCTTTGCGCCGCGTTAAAATCTTCGGCGCTCCATTCCAGGTCAATCACCAGGAAGTGGACGTTCCCAACATCAAACCGCTGATAAAGCTGGGTGCCGTTTTGCAGCGGCATCCCGCCCGGGTCGCAATAGGTCTCCCATTTTTCCAACCCGCCCAGCAGCGTGTCATGATTGCCGACGGCATATTTGGTCGGAATGTTCTCCGTGGCAACGGACATAGCCTGCAGGGCTTGCTGCCACTGGGAATCTTTGAAACCGAATTCCACCAGATCACCCATGGAGAAAAGGAGATTATAGTGGTTGGCAGGATTGGCAATTTGCTGCAGCATTTCTGCGGTGAGGTTATTCTGACTGTCGCCGGCGCCGAAATGGGCATCGCTGGTGATGGCAAAGTGCAGCGGTTCGCCGGCGGCCGGGGGCGCGTTGAAATATTGTTTTGTCCCCAAATTAATCTGGTACCAGTAACGCGTATCCGGCTGTAAATCCGTCAGCGAAAAGATGTGTTCCCGCGATGGTTTGGCCTCTTTGACGGTGGCAGCGGACGCATCCGAACCCCAGATAAAGCTATTACTGGTGGGCTGCGGTGTCCGGAAAACCACTGCCAGATTCGGCACGCCGTTGGCGCCGGAACCGGATTCGATTAATAACTGCGGCGTTTGGCCGGCTTCCAGCGGTCCGGGAATAATCCCGACGTAGAAAAAGCCGAAAGCAAAAATCGCGATTTCCAGTACCGTCAGGATTCTGACCGCCGTAGAAAGGACATGGGTGCTGTGTTTTTGTTTTCTCGATTGCAGCCGCCATTCCAATAAACCCAGACCGAGCAGCACCAGAGCCAATACCCCTAAAATAATAAATAACATCCGGTAAGTGCCGTTGACGTGATAAAGTCCGATGGTTCCGTGCTGTGCGAAAGCCCAGCCCAGGAAAAAGAATATCAGCGCGGCGGCAAATACCGCCAGCCCAAAGAAAATATTTTTCTTCATAATTTTCGCCCCTCAATAACTCATATTCACTGCTGCCGCTATTATTAAACTACATAATGCCTTTTCTCCCGATAAAATGTCAAGAATATTTTTCGGGCATAATCCGAGGCACAAAAGATGATTGACAAATATAACTTATAGGTTATATAATCAGTCACGATGAACAAAACTTGGGAAGTAGTCCTCTATTCCAGTAAAGACGGTCGGGAATCCATCATTAATGAAATAGACGATTTTGGCGAAAATAATGCGGCCAAAGTTTTCCGGGTAGTCGAGCTTTTGAAAACTTACGGACACGCGGTGCTGGAAACTCATATCAAACACATCGACGGAAAAATCTGGGAAATCAAAATAGACCATTATCGGGTGCTTTATTTCCTGTATGAAAATCAGCACTATATCCTGATAAGGGCGTTCATGAAAAAGACGCAAAAAACTCCGCAGCATGAAATCGAATTAGCCGTAAAAAGATATGCCGATTATATATCCCGGGCGGAAGGAGCTTAAAATGAAAGAGTGTAAAATTCCCGCAGGCTGCCGCACCTTTGACGACGTAATCAAAGAAAAATTGAAAGACAACGGATTTAAAAAAGCCTGGAACGAATTGGACGCGGAATTCGCCACGGAGCGGGCGCTAATCGAACTGCGCATGCGGGGGAATGAAACGCAGAAAAAGCTGGCGGATAAGCTCAATACCAAACAGGCTTATATTTCGAAGGTGGAAAACGGACGGGTGTCCCCGACCGTTAGCTATATCGCCAAAATGGCCAACGCCCTGAACGCCGACGCCGAAATCGTTTTCCGGCCGCGTGGCTCGAAAGAAGTCATCAAAGCAGTGCTGGTTAAAGGGAAAACAAAAGGAAAGGCAAAATATCAAGATAGGAAAAAGTGCTAACGGGTCTGATAATGATTCCCCAACGAAAATATTACTTCACTTTAGCACAATATATACGGGAAGTTTCGCCCCACGGGTGATAACCCGTGCCTAAATATGTAAATCCATAATGCTCATAATACCCGATATGGTCTGTGCAGAGATACAGGTGGTCAAATCCTAAATTTTCGGTGTCCTGCTTTGCCTTTTCCAACAAAAGCGAGCCGCAGTTTTTTCCTCTATATTCCTTTTCGATAAAGAGCGCACAAACCCACGGATATAAATCCATCCTGCTAATGAAATCATTTGTAATCAGCCCTGCGCCGCCGACTATTATGTCCTCTTGCATCAGCAAATACCACTGGGGCAATGACGCTTTGGCATTGACACAATTACGAATGCAATCGTCATAAACCATCATACTTTTTTCGTTTGCCCAATGTTTTTGGAAATAAGTGATGGCTTCATTGACGTAATTTGGATTTTCCCTGATAGATAGAATATTCATTTTGTTTTTCTCTGACCTATTATATTTTGTGTTGAAAATACCGGCTGGATTTTGAAATATTTTCTTTTATTCGAGAGTACGCTTTTTTATTTGCCCGGGATTTTTTGCCATTGTGATCGCCACGTCCTTACAGTCCTCGCGATGGGAAACGTTACCATTGCGAGTCCGCCTGAGGCGGACGTGGCAATCTTACACCCTCAATCAAAGTTTTCCGGAGAGGTCTTCCCATTTTGGATTCACGCTGTCGATTAAATCCATTTTATCCTGCCTCGAACCGGCTTTGATTTGTTTTTCACGAAAAAGCGCACCTTCACGGCACTCACAAGTTTCATAATATACCAGCTTATTGACATTATATCTTTTGGTAAACCCTTTAACCACTTTGTTCTTATGATTCATCACTCTACCCGGCAGGTCACTGGAGAACCCGGTGTACAAGACGGTATTTATTTTGTTGGTCATAATATATACACAGTAAATCATTGTCAATTCCGCGTTTTATATTCAACC
>Ga0182027_10001319_pt1 | contig 41745 bp, 29 predicted proteins | sample 712E1DmetaG_FD_121300 | JGI IMG/M metagenome (GOLD analysis project Ga0182027, IMG submission 121300) | Permafrost microbial communities from Stordalen Mire, Sweden - 712E1D metaG (Illumina Assembly) | ecosystem: Environmental > Terrestrial > Soil > Wetlands > Permafrost | place: Sweden...
AAGCAAGAGAAAGAAAACAACAAAGGCGCTTAGAAGAAAGGAAAACAGAAAGGAGCCAGACAGCAGCCTCTCGAACGCACTTGACAATCCCCATAGCAGGGCAACCGCTCCGGTTGCCGATCCGATGACGACGGCTCCGAAAGCGTTCCTGAGCCCTACAAATCTCAGCAGGACGGTGATAGCCACAGGCGGGCCCAAGCTGCAATTCCAATTTCGGTGACGATTATTACTAACATTTCGTTGACTCCCGGGCACTCTTCCTGCTCGAAAGGCCCTTCTCCAATGAGAGCGCTCCTAAAAAAACGAGTCCTAGGAAAACTACGACGGCGCGGGCGACGTCAGATGGGCGCCACTCTTTTTGAATACACGGTCATTATTGCGTTCGTGTCGATCGCTGGCGTGATCATCCTCACCAGTATCGGTAAGAACACAGCCAATAAGATGACTCCCGTGACTATCGGTTTTCAGTAGACCCCTTGCCAGTCGCTGCGGCCGGCCGCGCACAAAAGAAGAGCGGCGGCCCGATCGCCGCCGCTCTCTCAGTCAAACCAGAAGGCCCTGAACTAGGGGCAGCCCTTTGTTGGTTTCTTGAACGCGCCTGCAAGCGAAATCGTGAACGTGCCAGGACCAGTAGGTCCGGCAAACACTCCCGAGGCAGTCGCGAGCACGTTGGTGCCTTTCGAGCTGATCAACGTCTTAAAGTCAACAACCGCCGTCCCCTCAGCCCCCAGGAAACTAATCGGGATGCTGCAAGCCTGTTCCGTCAAAGCGCCGTTGGTCACTTGGGGTGTGCAGACCGCATCGCTCGAATTCAGGATCAGGAGACCAATCGGACTCAGGACGTTGCCACAGGCGTCGGCAACAACAATCAGATTGGTGCCGCCACTCTCGCCACTGGTATCATATAGGAGCTGCGCTCCCTTGGTTGCAGTGACCAAACCAATGATCTCTTTGTTGGTGAACTTGAAGGGCACGATGATATTGGGCAACGCGTTGGTATAGGTTACCCCACTGATCTTGATCTTGTATTGCCCCGCCACACTATGAGTTGCGGTCAACGCAAGTGCCGCGCCGACCATCATGATTACTTTCGCCAACTTCATACACTTCCTCCTTGTTTGGGTTGGATTGTCAATTGTTTCGAGACGATTCCACCGGCTCCTCCCCTGCCTCTGAGAAGCCTGTCGACTGGTCCCCCCTTGACCTGCCTGACGTATAGGGCCCACCCCTGATATCCGTCAAGCGCAAAGCAGCACCGATCAGAATCGTTTCCCGTAGATGATCGTGCAGGCCACCCGCTGCGTATCGGGCGACCGGAACCGCGCTTCGCGCGTCAAGGGTACGAAGCCGACGGATTCAAAGAAACGGCGACCACGTTCGTTCTCCGAGCTGACGCCCACGTGAATCCCGTTCAAACCTGCCTCTCTCACCTGTCCAAAGAACTTCTCCACCAGTTGACGTCCAAGCTGCTGGCCGCGATGCCCCCTTTGCAGGTTGATATGCAGATGCGCGGGATAACTCCAGAGCGATACCTCACGGCGAAACCCGCCTTTCAACCAGCGGCTCAGGTTCGCGCTCAACAATTTCACCACTTGCGGATGCCAGAGTGTCCCGCGGCTCAACGCCTTGATAAACGTCACCGGCACGAGCCGCCACGCCATCACCCGAAGAAACCGACGCGTGTCGAGGCACCCCGTAAGATAACCGATCACCCTACCATCCTGTTCCGCGACCCAGGTCGATGACGGTTCGTAGTCCGTGTAATACCGTGTTACCAAATCGGCCAACACTTCCCGGTCCGGGAAAAACGATTCCATCGGTTCGCCCGCGTCCGCCGTGTCACAACAAATCTGCCGCACCGCCTCGCGGTCACGTGGTTCGTAGAGACGGATCACCAACTGCCCGTCCCTCTCTGAGCCCTCTGTGCCTGCGTGATTCAATCAACCCCGGTAGCTGGCGCAGGAACTCGGCGTCTCCCACAACCGCACTTCGATGACGGGCAACTCTTTCGACCTGGCCTGATCGAAGATGAGCTTGGCGATGTTTTCCGCAGTCGGGTTTTCGTCCATGACGAAGTATTGTTCGCCCCGCTCCTTCAGCGCGGGCAGGATCGGATCGTCTTTGCCCAGCAACATCCGATGATCCAGCGTCTCATCAATCCAGGCCTTGAGGGCGGACTTGATGTCCGCGAAATCGTGGACCATCCCGCGAGCATCGAGTTCGTCCGCCTCGATGTCCACCTCCACGCGACCGTTGTGTCCGTGGAGATGTCTGCACTGCCCGTCGTAATTCAACAATCGATGTCCATAACAGAATTCGATGTGTTTGGTGACCTTGAACATGCGCTCATCATGCCGCAGATAGCGCACTTAAGCAACCGCCAGCAGCGCCTCCGTGAGCGGGGCCCCGTGAAACGGGGCAAACACTCCATGGCGCTCACAGAGCGCCGCTACAGCAAGTGATCCAACACCCCGTTGTGTCTGTTGTTTACATCCCTGACCGGATCGGTCATTCTCCCGCCACCGGCGGAGAAACCAATCATTCGGCCGGTCAGATAACCCGCAGACGAAAGGCAGATCGATTATGGGCGATAGATCCCCGAAAGCCGTCCACAAGCAGGCATCGCAGAAACAAGTCAAAGCCGACCAATCAAAACATCAGAAACAGCAGGCCGTGTTCGCAAAGCAATCGGCCAATAAAAAGAAGTAACCGCCGCGAACCCGTCGGACGACATTCCGTACGGTCACGCCAGACCCAGGGTCACCACAGGAGGAACGCGCTCGCGCGCCCCGTTACCGGCCCCACCGCGACGCTGAACGTGAACCTCGATGACCGCCGTGCCGACGCTGGCCCGAACCACCATGCGCCGAGTGCCCTTGGGCGTTGCCCTGCCTGTGGCGATGCTCTCGCTCACCCGTGTCAGCACCCTGCGGCGCGGCAGCGTGATAGTCGAAACCTTCCGCCCGTTTCCGGACGATGCCGCGACCGATAAACCGCTCCAGAGAATGCAACGCGCCGTGGTCGGCGGAAGTGACGAAGCTGATCGCATCCCCCACCGCATGGGCCCGACCGGTACGACCGATTCGATGAACGTAATCCTCGGGGTGCATCGGGAAATCGTAGTTCACCACGTGCGAGATACCGTCCACGTCAATACCACGCGCGGCGATATCAGTCGCCACGAGCACGCGTACCGCGCCGGACTTGAAATCCTTGAGGGCGCGCAAGCGCTGGTTCTGCGACCGGTTCGAATGGATCGTCGCCGTCTTGATCCCCTTGTGCTCCAAATTGCTGGCGATGCGGTCGGCCCCGTGTTTCATGCGGGCGAACACGAGCACCATGTTGAGCTGCGGGTCCTTTAACAAATGCACCAACAGCGCCGATTTGAGATGCTTCGGCACTTCATAGACAAGCTGCGTGACGGTCTCGGCGGGATTCGCGCGGCGGCCGATCTGAACAATCTTCGGCGCATGCTGAAATTCACGGGTCACCTGCTCGATATCCTGCGATAGAGAAGCCGAGAACAGCAGCGTCTGGCGTTTCGACGGCAACGCTTTCACCACCCGACGGATGTCCGGCAGGAACCCCATGTCGAGCATCCGCTCGGCTTCATCGAGGACGAGGAATTGGACTCCGGAAAAATCACCAAACCGCCTCCCCATCAAATCGAGGAGCCGCCCGGGCGTGGCGACGACGATGTCCACGCCGGAACGGAGCGCTTGAATTTGCGAATTTTCGTTGACGCCGCCATAGACCGTCGCCATGCGCAGCGGCAGATGTCGTCCGTAGGCGCGCACATTCTCTTCGATCTGCACGACCAACTCGCGCGTCGGCGCCATGACCAACACGCGGATCCCCCGCCGCTGCCCCGCGCCGATCATACCGGCCAGCATCCCCAGAATCGGCAGCGTAAACGCCGCCGTCTTGCCCGTCCCCGTCTGCGCGATGCCGATCACATCATGCCCTGCCAGAATCAACGGGATCGCCGTTGCCTGAACGGGGGTTGGTTCCGTATAACCAGCTTCGTGAACGGCCTTCAAAATATTCGCATCAAGTCCAAGAGCTCGAAATGGCATAGCCTTGTACTATGGGGCCAACTCGAACCAATAGCACGCTCTAATCCGGCGGAAGGCGCCACCCCGTATCTTGACCATCCTGCTTGTGGTGATCCCTTCTTGGTGGAATTTGTAGGGCAAGCGCCTCGCTTGCCGTCGTCTCCGAATCGGCAACCGGAGCGGTTGCCCTACAGTCGATCGTAAAGATTCGGGCGCCACGGCAATTCCCGATCGGTTTTTTCCGCTTGCTTTACGATCCTGCGGGGTTTATCCACCACTGCTCAACGAGAAGCAATGGATAGCGTTACGTTGGTGTCAATTCATCTACCGAATGGGAGGAAAGTGTCATGATCATCTCAATCCGTTTTCGTACGGTCTTCACCTGGTTGATCGCCATGGCCCTGGCACCGGCGGCCATGCACGCCGGGCTTATTCACCGCTACAGTTTCAATGAAACGGGCACGGCAATCACTGCGACGAAGGATTCTGTCGGCAGCGTTGACGGCAGGCTCAAAGGTTCGGCCAGCGTGGCGGACGGCAAACTGACGCTGAAAAACGATGAGAGCAGCACGAGCAACAGCGAGAAGCTTTCGTACGTCGAATTTGCCTCCTCCATTCTTCCCACAAATGCGACGAGCACGAGCCTGGTCATGTGGTTCATGGCCAAGGATACCGGACCCTTTGCACGGCTCCTGGACATCGGCGAGAAGGAAGGCGCCGAAGGCCGGGCATTCATCTATTTCACGCCACGCACGGCGGATGATCAGTCCCGCGCCGCCATTACAGCAACCGATGTGGCTGGTAGGGTTCCGCTGGACAACGCCCGCCTGGACGACGGCAAGCCGCACATGGTGGCGATTGTCATCGACGGCAACGCGAAGAAAATGCATGTTTTCATCGACGGCAAAGAACCCAAGCCGGCCGAGGATTTGGGTGAAAACACGCTGGACAAAGTCCGGCCAGTCGGGAACCTCATTGGCAAATCTTCATTCGACAACGACCCGGGGTTGAGCGCGACAATCGATGAATTCCGTGTTTACGATAATGCGCTGAGCCCGGACGACGTCACCGCCATCAATAAAGCCGGACCCGACGCCTTGCCGGCAGCAGCGAAATAGACGTCACCGATCACCTGGTAAGGATCAAGGTTCAACGTTCAGGGTTGAGCGTTGGAGCCACTCCCGTATCTGTAGACGCAGGCTTTAGCCTGCGCCAAAAAAGCCGCACCCGTTAAGGGTGCGACTACAGGGGAGTCGGCATTGTCAGGTGGTCTTCACCTGTTCGCTCTGCCCAAGCAGTCGGGCACGGGGCTCGTCTTGCCGGTTACTTCTTCTCGGTGCGCATCGCGCGGCGCGCCAATACGACCATGGTCACACCGATGAAGAACAACACCAGCCCCCACCCCAGGTTGATGTTTGTGCCAAGCGATCGGGTGTACATCTCGGTGTTGGAATTGGTCAGGGCACCGTACACCACCAGGATGAGACCCACGATCACGAACATCAGACCCATCGGCATGCGAATATCGAGTTTCATGGAAATGTCTCCTTTACCAGAAGAGGAAGTTCAGAACCACCGCCGCAGCCAGGACGATCAGACCCAATGTCGCCGGCTGCTTGTACCACGGAATGTCGTGGTCCTTGATTTTGGGCGTCAACGCATAGACCAACCCCTTGAGCTGCTCATCCGTCCTGACCCGTGTGGTTACCAGGGAAATGAGGATGGTGGCGACAAAACAAGCGGTCCATGCGTAGATGGCTGTCCAGAAGTTTTGGGCCATGTCGCTGGGATACGTTCGAGGTTCAATCGGAAACCACTTGATAATGACTGTCCAGAGAGCAATTACAGGAGAAAAATACAGTGCTGCTTTTCCAAGGCGGATACGCAGGTCGTCGTTACCAGCCCCTTCCCCACGGCCAACATGCACAATTCCCAACCCAAAAATGGCTAGGAAGGCGGCCCACAACAGAAGCATAAAAGTCGTGTCACCGCCACTGCTTCCACAAAGCCAGCCGCCGTGAATGCCCACGGCCGAGCCGGCGGGGATTGTCAGCCCGTGATGGATCGCCGCTGCCAGCGTGCCAAAGAGCAAGCCGAAGAAGGCGCCATGGCCCGTCGAGCGACGCCAGAACATCCCCAGCAGAAACGTGGCAAACAGCGGCGCGTTGACGAACGCGAACACGAGCTGCAGAAAATCGAGGATGTTGTTGAACTTTGTCGCCGCATAGGCACAGGCGACACTCAAGAGAATGCCCACCACCGTCGTCACGTGACCCACCGCGAGGTAGTGTTTGTCCGGCTGGCCCGGTCGAATGTAACTCTGATAAATGTCGTAGGTCCACACGGTGTTGAATGCGGTCACGTTGCCGGCCATCCCCGACATGAACGACGCCATCAATGCCGTCAGGCCAAGTCCCAGCATTCCGGCCGGGTAATAGTGGCCCAGCATCGCCGGCATGGCCATGTTGTAGTTCGGCTGGCCGTTCTCCACCGGCAGGAACATGCCCTTGGTCTGGTAATGCATCGAGATCGCAATCAGACCCGGGAGAATCACCAACGCCGGGAACAACATCTTCGGAACGGCGGCAATCAGCGGGGTCCGCCGCGCTGCGGACATCGAGTTGGCTGCCATGGCGCGTTGTACCACCAGGAAGTCCGTGCACCAGTAGCCAAACGACAGGACGAATCCCAACCCAAACACCACTCCAAACCATTCCACGCCCATCGGATTCGCCGTCGGGGAACCGGTGTAGGCCCAGGAATGCGTCATGGCGCCGGGCGCGAGCCCCTTGCTGGCAGAGACGGCATTCAGTTTCAGGATGAGTTCATGCCAGCCGCCCACATCGCGGAGTCCCAACATCACGAGCGGCAGAAAACCGAGCACAATCAGGAAAAACTGGAGTACCTCGTTGTAAATCGCCGAGGTCAGGCCGCCCAGGAAGATATAAGCCAACACGATGACACCCGAAACGAAGATGCTGAAGTGGAAGTTCCAGCCCAACAACAACTCGAATAACTTCGCCAACGCGTACATCGAGATTCCGGACGAAAAGACCGTCATCACCGCAAACGAAATCGCATTGAATCCCCGCGTCTTTTCATCGAACCGAAGCTTCAGATACTCCGGCACCGATCGCGCCCGCGAGCCGTAATAAAACGGCATCATAAAGATCGCGAGAAACACCATCGCCGGGATCGCACCCACCCAGTAGAAATGGCTGGTCATGATTCCGTACTTGGCCCCCGAGGCTGCCATGCCGATGACCTCTTGCGCCCCGAGGTTGGCAGAGATGAACGCCAGCCCGCACACCCAGGCGGGGATCGACCGGCCGGACATGAAGAAATCCTCACCGGTCTTCATGTAACGCTTCAGGGCTAATCCAATGCCCAGCACGAACAGGAAATAAACGCAGAGGATGACATAATCCACCGCGTGCAATTCAATCTTCATAAGAATCCCCTTTCACAGAAAAAGTTAAGGACTCCACCCATCGGAACAATGGGGAGTCTTAGTATAAGAGGCCAGCCACTTTGTCTAGCAATTTCTCCAACATGCGGCGGTCTGGGCCAGACCGCCCTACCAACGTCTCTTGTACGTTCCGGTAGGGCGCGCTCGCGCAACGCGGCGCTCCGGTTCCCATCGTAAACGCGTCACTCCAAATCGTCACCGCAAATTCTGTGGAAAGAAACTAGACCAGTCGCGACGAGTTGTGCTACGTTTCGCGCTCAAGTTAACCGATGAAACAAGTCACTCCCGATCATCAAGCAAACAAAATCCTTGCCCAATTGGCCAGGAAAACCAAACTGCAGGTCGAAGGCGGCACGATCCGCCGCACCTCATCCCGATTCTGCCTCGGCGTGGAACACGGCGACTACAACGGCACCGAATTGTTCGGGGTCGGCACGGACCGTTTCATCTGGCTCGCCTACCTGCCCAACACCACCGACCGGGTCCGCCTGTTCAGCGCCAATTTTCCCAATGACGGCATCGTCGACTTCAGGCTCGGCGACGTGCCCGCGCCAAAATCGTTCGCCATCGCCGACACCTGGGCGCGTTTCCCGTACGGCGTCGATTTCATTCTCCGCCGCGAAGGATTCAAGCTGACCAGGGGATTCGACGCGGTGCTGTTCGGCAACATCCCCGGCGGCGGCATGTCCCGCTCGGCCTCCCTCTGCCTCAATCTCATGCTCACCTTTTTCGAGGTGAACGGGATCAAGGTGAAGGACGGCATGAAGATTGTCGACATGGCCCAGGCCGTCGAAAACGATTACATCGGATCGCCCTGCGGCAAGCTGGACCAGATCATGATTCTCTTTGCCCGCGCCGGCATGGGGACACACTACAACCCGAAAAACCGATCCATCAATTACGTGCCGCTCGGGAAGGGCGCCCTGGATTTCCGGATCGTGGGCCTGGACACCGGCACCGTTCGGCCCGGTCTGGAAAAGTCCACCTACAAGGTCCGCAGAGCCGAGTGCGAGGAACTGGTCGCCCTGGCCGGCTCGGAATTCGGATTCTCCTGCCTGGCCGATATCCAGGAGGAAGCGCTGTACAACCGGGTGATGGCCAGGTATGGCCAGACCCACCCGCATCTGTGCGACCGATTGAACTACATCTTCCACGCGCAGCAACGGTTCTATCAAATGATGAAGGCGTGGAAGGCGGGCGACATCGAAACCGTCGGCAGGATCTTCCGGGAGGACGGCATCGGTTTGCGCGATGATTACAGGATTTCCGGCCCCGAACTCGAAACGATGTGCGATATCGCCCGCGCCATCCCCGGCGTGCTCGGCGAACGCATGCTCGGCGGAGGCGACAAAGGCGCTTCGGGCGCGCTCGTCAGGGCCAAAAGCGTCGAGGCGCTCAGGTCCGCCATCGAGACGGGTTACCCGCACAGCCACCCTGCATTTTCCGACAAGTTTGCCGTGCACGTCTGCAAAGTTGTCGACGGCGTCGCTCTGTTGCCGGGCGTTTGAGAAGACCAAACTTTTAGGCAGACAGGGAACAAACCTTGGTGTAGCGTACGACTTTGTTCGGAGAGTTGCGCTTCCGCGCGACCGACGTGGGGATATCATCGCATGCGACCACGCGGAAGCGTGGCCCTCCACAGACACAACCAACAGATCGATTTGGATATACGATTCGTGAGTATTCAAAAAAGAGCGTTTGGACAATTATCGGACTCATCGCAGGTCACTCTATTTACGTTGCGCAATGCCGGTGGAATGACGGCATCGGTCATGAACTACGGCGCGACCCTCGTCTCGATGGAAGCGCCCGACCGCAATGGGAAAACGGCCGATGTGCTTCTCGGCTTCGACACGCTGGAGGAGTACGTCGAGCACAATGGACCGTACTTCGGCAGCGTGATCGGTCGGTTCGCCAACCGCATCGCCCACGGCCGGTTCACACTGGACGGCGCCGAATATCAACTGGCCACCAACAACGGCCCCAATCATCTGCACGGCGGAATCAAAGGATTCGACAAGGTTTACTGGCAGGCTGAACCCAGCGAGGGACGCCAGGCATCGGTCAAATTCACCTATCTCAGCCGCGACGGCGAAGAAGGGTATCCGGGGAATCTCACGGCCACAATCCAATACACATTGGCCGACCAAAACGAGCTTCGCCTCGAATACTCGGCCACCACCGACAAAGCCACGCCGGTCAATCTCACCAACCACGCCTATTTTAATCTTGCCGGTGACGGAGACGTGTTGGGCCATGAACTCACCATCGTCGGAGATCGCTATCTGCCCGTGGATGACGAATTGATTCCCACGGGCGAAATCAAGCCTGTCAAAGACACGCCGATGGATTTCACGCGGCCGATGGCCATCGGTTCGCGCTTCTCGGAACTCGACGACGACCCGGTCGGCTACGATCATTCCTACGTTTTGCGTGACAGCGGAAAGAATCCGGCGCTGGCCGCTCGGGCGTTCGATCCTCAATCCGGCAGGGTTTTCGAAGTCCGCACCACCGCACCCGCCGTGCAACTGTATACCGCAAACTTTCTCGACGGCACCATCAGGGGTAAAGCCGGACGGTTTTACGGACAACACACGGGTTTCTGCCTCGAAACGCAGCATCTGCCCGACTCGGTGAATCAGCCACAGTTTCCCTCGGTCATCCTGCGCCCCGGCCAAACCTACTCGCAAAAGACCTCCTTCCGATTCAGCGTGCAGTAAGTGCTCGGAGGGACGCGCTTCGTCGCGTCCGCTGCGGTGTTGTCTGCGCGTGGGTTCTCGGGTCGGAATCGGCGCCGACCACTTGCTGGCGCGCTGGAAAAACCGCTCGAAGCTGGCGAGCCGGAAGGTTTGGATAGCCGACGCGGTGTCGTGTCCGCGTTCGGCTCATCGGATGGATAAGCGCGCCACGGCTGAATGTTGAAGATTCAATGACGGAGAGGGAACGGCGCGAAACCCTTCGGGCGTTCGCGCCCTACAATTCACGGCGAACGGCGGCGGGTCGTTATCGGGAATAGCGTCCGTGACGGACGCCTCTACAACGGGGCGATCCCCTCCTCCTTACTATCTACTGCCTTTAAGCTCGGTTTGATACCGGGGAACGATTTCGACGCTCCGCAGCGCGACCACGCTTTCACCGTTGCCGAAATCGGGCCGCGCCTCCTTCGCCATGTAAATCGGCGCGTCCTTCCGCAACGGCAAAATGGCCACACGTAGTTCGCCCTTCATGATCTCAGGCGCGTAACGACGCAGGCCGATTTGGAACGCGTTCCCGTTGTAGAAATCGTCCGTGAGCAATTTGCCGTCGAGCGTCACCCGGGCCACGTCGCCGACGTAATACAACCGCAGGATCGGGTCGGCGGCGAGATCGAGGCCGCGCGGCAACTTGATGCGCCAGATGGCGGCCTGCGCGAAGTCCGCGTCGCTCGGTTCTTCCGCAACGGGTTTACTGATCTTGCCCATCGCAATCGAGCCCGCCGGGCCGGGGGATTGCACCTTGTCAACGGTTGCCGTCGTCATGACGAGACGCGGCCGGATCGGCGTGAACCGCGTGAACACGCCGTCGCGCGAACCCTGAATCCGCTTGGTGCCCGAGGCGATCGATCCGGGCGACGGGAAGATGCCGACGTTGAGCACGGCTGGATCAGAGGAAGTGAGGCGAAGCGCATCTCTGTCGATGACGAGCCCGGCACGCGTCATGAACACGCGTTCCCTTCCCTGCCATTGGCCCGTCCACAAACCAAGCGAGGCCGTCTGGTCGAGCAGGACGATCTGCACGGAGCCGCCTTTTCCGCGGATACGGATTGCCGGCCCGGTGCCGGGTCGCACGTCGCAGATAACGACGCCGCCACGCTCGTTAGCGGCGCGCCCTGTGAAGGCTTTCGCACTGCTTGCCCCTTCGCTGCTAAGAGCTAACAAAACCGGGCCTCCCGTAGCCGCACCCTTCATGGGTGCGCCTTCCGAACGCAGGCTAAAGCCTGCGGCTACAGTCTCTCTAGTCGGTGTTAACGCGAATGTGGCAGGCACGCCCCGCGTCTCCGCGAAAAAGACCGTGCGCACGTTGCCATCGTCCACTGCGCACACCGGCTGCGCGGTCGCCCAGGTCAGTCTCACGCCATGGCCGAGATCGAGGTTGAAGGGCCAGATGAAACGGGTGTCGGACGGAATCGTGATGGGAATAGCGGGAACCCACAGGGAACCGGAAGATAGTTTCAATTCGAACTGCACGTTTGGCTTTGCGGGCATGGATTGGAGGCGCTGGTAATTGTTGACGAAGATAAACCCGCTCACGCCGTCGGAACGCACGGCCCAGCGAAGCGTAGCGGTGTCGTCGCGTCCCCGCGGCCGCTGGTCGGGCATCGAGATCGGCATGCCGGCAAGGACCGTTCCCCACTCGTGGAGAAACAGGTGGAGACGCCGCAATAAATCATACTGGGGCCGGAGTTGCCCGTATTCGCCGAGCGGCGCCTGAAAATCGTAGTTCTTCACCGGCAGATCATTCCAGAAACCGGTGGCTTGCGTTTCCTGCAGCGTCGAAAGCTTGCCGTCGGGGTTCTCACCGCCGTGATACATGTAGTAACCGGGTAACGTGCTGCCCGAACCAATCTTCACCAGCACCGTCGATTCGACGTCGGCAGGATCGATGAGAATACGGCGATGATAACTGTTCATCATGCCGCCACCGATTTCGCAGGTCAGATATGGATACTGCCGGACGTCAGACGGGTCTTTCGCTTCCCGGTTGCCGAGAAGGTCGGTCGCGATGGCACTGTCGGTGCGCAGAGGCGAGAAACGGAAAGCAGCCCAATATCGTCCCGGCATCGGCATGAGTTCGCGGTCCCAGAATCCTTCGGCATAACCGCCAAAGAGCGGAAGAATCTCACCGAACGGCATCGGCGTGCGAAGTCCGGGCCAGCCCGTGCGCGTGTAAATCGGCACGTCAAGACCGGCCTCTTGCGCGATGCGCTTGAGGCTGAGCAGATGCTCCGCGGGGCCGCCGTATTCGTTCTCGACCTGGATGCCGATGACCGGGCCGCCGTCCTTCCAGAGCAGGCCTTTGAGCTGCGCCGCTATCTCGCCGTAGAGAACGCGAACCTTCTTGAGGTAATCCGGGTCGTCAGTGCGGGTCTTCCAACCTTTCTGCAGAATCCAATCGGGCAGACCGCCGTTGCGCACCTCGCCATGACACCACGGGCCGCAACGCATGACCGCCTTGAGGCCGAGTTGGCCACACAACTCAACGAAATGGCGCAAACTGCGCTGGCCCGACCAATCGAACTGGCCTTCCACTTCCTCGTGATGAATCCAGAACACGTAGGTCGCCACGATATCGATGCCTCCCGCCTTCATCTTGAGCAATTCCTCGCGCCATTCGCTCTCCGGGTAACGCGAGTAATGGAACTCGCCCATCACGGGGACCCACGGCTGGCCGTTCATCGTCAGGTAGCGGCTGTTGGTATTCAACTCGACGCCCTGCGGATTCTTTCCGCCCATCTTGAGTTGCCCCGAGATCACCGACGAATCCGTGTTCGTCAGATCGATGGTGTACCGGGAAGCCGTCTGCGGGTTTGTGTCGCTGCTGCTTGAACCGGTCGCCGCGATGGCCGTCCCGGTAGCCAAAAGGCCGACAACGAGTGTGGTAATCAAACAATTCATAAAGTTGCCTCCATCAGGTCCGCAGCCTGGGCGTGGCTACGATCCAATTGCAAAACCTTCTTGAGAAGTTTTCTCGCCGCCTGCTGCTGTCCCAGCCCCAGACTGGCCTGGGCCATGAGGAACGTGGCGGCCGTCTGTTGGCACTTCTGCAAATCCTCTTCAAACAGCAGCATCGTCGGCAGCGAGGTCGCGAAGTACTCGATCTTCGCCCCGGTTTGATACAGCTTCTTCGCGTACGCGAGCAATTCGCGGAACAATTTCCGCGCGGTTGTCTTCCTGCCCAGTTTATCCAGGGCCAACCCCGAGTAATAGGTCATCTCCGAAAACGCCCGGATGCTCATCTCCTGAAAATCGCCACGGAACGTCGCCGCCTTCGTCCACCACTTCTTCGCGGCGGCTTTGTCTCCGAGCGCGTCGCACGCGACACCCAGCCAGTACCAGACGTCGCTCTGGTTGGCGAGAAGATGCCTAGCTTCACCCAAGTTGGACGGGGCAGTCAAAGCCACCTCGAAATGTCGCAGAGCGTCCAGGAACACTGTAGCCGCAGGCTTCAGCTTGCGCGGGGATGGCGCACCCGTGAAGGGTGCGGCTACGGGAGACGGGGTCTGGTGAGCAGGCGCTTCAGGTGCCTGGGCGGCATTTCCTGCGAGGAGCGCCCGACGCCCGAGCGCCAGATGGATGCGGACGTGCTGACCAAGCGCCTGCCCTTCCCCGCCCTCCCATGGCTGGAACTTGCGACCTGTGATCAACGCAAGAGCTTTCTCCTGTTGTCCGGTCTGATTGTAGAGCGCGGAAAGCTCAACCGAAAGATCATCCCTCTGGCGGACGAGGCCGAGATGTCTTTCCAGTTCTGCGAGCCTTCTTACAGGGGATTCCCCGACCCGCTTCCAAAGCTGGTCGCGCTCGTAGAGAAGGCGCGCGTCCTGCGGGTTGGCGCGGAACGCCTTCTCATAGGCCGCACGGGCCTTCGCCGGCTGTTTGCGGATGTTGAAGTAGCCGATGCCAAGGTTCCGCCAGACGATGGAGAACTTCGGATCGAGCCGTGCCGACTTTTCCCAAAACCGGATGGCATCCTGATGACGGCGTTTGTCGTACAATAGATTGCCGAGGTAATACGGCGCTTTCGCGTCGGACGTATTCGCGCGCATCGCCGCTTCGAGGATCGCGATCTCCTCCAGCCGCGACGGAAAACAGTAGTCGGAGGAAGCGAGTGCCGCGGTTTTGAAGTGTCTGAGTGCCTGAGTTTGGTCACCGAGTCGGTCGGAGAGCCAGCCAAGATAATACGAGACAAGCGGTTCAGTGCCCCGGTTGTTGTGGGAGATGCCTCCCCGCCGCGATTGTTCGTTCCCGGTCGCCCCGACCGCATCGGGGCTCCCACGCAGGATTTCCACCGCATCAGCGTAAGACCCGGCCCGCGCGAAATCCAGCGCGATGTCCAGTCGCGTTTGCGTGTCGCATTGTAGGGCGGGCGTTTCGCCTGCCGAAGTGTCCCGGGTATGACCGGACGACAGCAAGCGGGGCGCTTGCCCTACAAGCCATCTGGCCCACCAGTCCAGCGAATCGAGCGCGATGGTGTCGCGGAGTAGGGCGTTGGCTTCGTCATCGCGTCCGAGCTTTCTCAGCATGATCGCCTTCAAGTCGCGCGCTTTGAGATTGTCGATCCCGACGCGGAGGGAACGATCGAGATGATCGAGCGCCTTCGTCCAATCGCGGCGGCGGCAATCGAGTTCGGCAATGGCATGGTAGCCGGCGGCCTGCCAAGCGTGGTTCCACGTTGCCTTGTAGAACGCGGCATAGGACTGCTCAAGGAGTTCGTGGTAGGGACGGACCGCCGGGCCGTCCGTCATTTCGGTCTTCGGTGCGCCCGGCGGTCGCGCCCTACCCCCAACCTTTGCCAGAAGTGCATCGGCCTGATACCGAAGACACAATCCGAGATTGTAATACGGTTCGCCATCGTAGGGATTCGGATTGCGGGTTGTGAGGCGTTCGATGGCGCGACGGAAATATTTCTCAGCCTCGGTGAACTCGCCGCGGCGAAGATGCCACAGTCCCATGGCATTGTTGCAGCGCGCGTCCAGCGGGTCGCGCCGCAAGGCTTCGCGCCAGTAAAACTCGGGATGCCGCGTCGTGTGGCGGTATTGATCGAGATGCAATCCGGTGACGTACAGTTCATCGTTGCTGGCGATGTCGGCAGGCATTGGCGGCTCGGTCGCCGGCGGCGGGACTTTGCTCTGAACCCGTTGCTTCGGCGCGTAGGAGATGATCTCACGACCATCCTGGTCCGAGACGACCAGCCGCAAATCAGTTGCTGGAGTTCGCTCAGGGAATGCGATGATTTCGACCAATGGTTTGCCCGGCGCGAGATTGCACTTCGTCTTCCACAGCGGCCTCGCGGGAGCTCGGCCCTCCAAACGAATCGTCGCGCCGGGGAATGGCGACGTGACGCAGAGGCCCAGTTTGCCTTCTTCGAGGTTGACGGCGGCGTTCAGGTTCGCGTGTTTCGCCGGGCCAATCTTCTGGATCGGATACCAGAACTGGCTGAATGTCCTGGTCTCGCCCGGAGCCAGGAAGGAGAAGTCGGGTTGGTTGTCCGTGTAAACGCCGGCCATGATCTCGATATAGGGGCCATCGGAATCCGTCAGGTTGCGGTCCCAGGCGTATCCAAACTCGTGGTTGCCCCAGGTCCACTGCTTCTTGCCCGGCGAGATGTGATGATTGGCAATGTGGACGACACCGGCCTCGGCCCGATGGTCGTAGCCGCCGAAGAAATCCTCTTTCGATCCCATCGCCATGTACGAGCACGGAGTGGGAATGTTCGCGTACCACGAGAGGTCATTTGGCGCATAACGTCCCGGCGAAATGAAATTCGTCGGCTGCTCCTCGAGGGGCACTCCTTTGCGGCCGCGCTCGGCGTAGTTGACTCCGTAGTAAAAGCCCTGGCAGAGCGGGTATTCGCTCGTGGCGCGTTTGGCGTGGTCGGCAACGTAATAGACGTCGGGAGGAAAGAAAGACTGATAGAGTTCGTGGACGTGGGTGGCCACGTTGGCCCACCACAGGAACGATTGCACGAACGGCGTGCGATTATACAATCGCACCTTCAATTCGATGTAGGCCCTCCCCGGATGCAAACAGACGCCGTGCATGCCCTTCATGCGGTTCATCGGCTCGTGATCACTGCACCAGACGGTCTTTGAACCATCGGGGTGTTCCTCGAAATCCACGGCCACCGGCATGAACGTCGCCGGACGATGATGCTGCGGCCAGTTGAATTCGACGCCGCCCGATATCCACGGTCCCGCCAAACCCACCAGCGCCGGCTTGATCACGTGCTGCTGATAAAAGAAATCGAAACCGTTGGTCTTGTCCTGTCCGACGTGGATGCGTCCCCCCAATTGGGGCAACACCATGACGCGAATGAACTCGTTCTCCAAATGGACGGCGTCCCATTCCTGCGCCACCTTCTCCTCGGCAACTCGGTCGTAGAACGGCAGCGGATATACCTTGCCATTGCTGCCCTGGTAAACGCGCTTCTCCAAAAACATCGGGTTCTTGTCCGGCGGCGGCACCGGGTAGGTCGGGATCGTCACTGCGGCCCGCCAAACACGAACCGGACTCCTCGTATTCATCTCATTCATCTGCCTGTTCCATCTTCACGGTGCGGACCCGAACCGGAGGGCCGATGGCGGAACGCTTGGCGGTTGTTGACCGTCCGTGCGGTGAGCCGGCCGCGTCAATTGGTGAAAGGCTTCGAAGACCGGCAACGCGTTGTGATCGTCGTCGAAGAATCCCCGGGCCACCAGACCGCCCGCAGCGGCCGGTTCCCACCAGAACACTCCTTTGCCGCGGCCATGAGGCGTGCTCATCACGGCGTCGTTCACCGCCTCCCACCATTGCCGTTGTCCCTCCGGTGTCTCGGGAAACGGGGGCGGACTCTCGCGGAAATATCGGCTCGGCTTCCAATAATACCCCGTCTCCACCACCATCACGTCCTTCTGGAGTTCCTCGGCGATGAACCGCAGGTTGGCGCGAAGATCGATGAGGGTTCCATGCGACCACGGATAGAAGGAAACACCGATGACGTCGTACGGGATGCCGTAGGAATTGAGTTTCTCGAAGAAGTTCCGCGTGAGGAACGGATCTCCGCCGTGATCGACGTGGATCAGGATTTGGGGCCGGCGATTGTTGCCGCGCCCGGCATCGACACCGTTGATCCCCGCATAAACGATCGCGGCGAACGCGTCCCAATTCTCGGGCAATTTCCCCACGGGCCACATCGTGCCGTTTCCTACCTCGTTGCCGATTCCGACCATGTCCGGCATCACCCCGGCCTCGCGCAACGCGGCGATGGTGTCCCGTGAATACTCGAAGACAGCATCCACGAGAGCTTCGCCGGTAAGTCCGCGCCATTTTTCCGGGGTCGGTTCGTTTGTCGGGTCGGCCCAGGCGTTCGAATAATGGAAGGTCAGAAAGAACTTGAAGCCGAGCTTCTTCGCTTCTTTCGCCATCGTGATGGTGTAGGCGAGGTCGTTCGGCAATCCGCGGCCCACGGGTTCAACGCAGAGGCGCAACCGGATCCAATTGTAGCCGTGGTCACGGAAAATCTCCAGGCCCGGCTTCTCCATGCCGGCGTCCTTGAATTTCGTCCCCCGATCTTCCACCTGTTTGAGAAACGAAAGATCGGCCCCGAAAGCGTAGTCCGTGTGATCGGCGGCTTGCGCCAAACGCGGTGCGACAAATCCTGCGAACAGAGCCAGGGCAGCGATCATGTTTGACAGGAGCCGCTTCCGGAAGACTGAAGATGATGGCTTTTTCATGCGCGGCCTCGCTCTAGTCCAACAGCTCTCTTTCGATTTGTTCCAGCGTTTTGCCCTTGGTCTCCGGTACGCGGAGGGCGATGAAAACGAAGCCGACCACGCACACCCCTGCGTAAGCCCAGAATGTCATGGCCGGACCGAGTTGCTTGTTCAGAATCGGGAACGTGAACGTCAGGATAAAACAGGCAATCCACAGCGCCGACACGGCCACCGAGACGGCGGCCCCGCGGATCCGGTTCGGGAAGATTTCCGAGATCAGCACCCAGGTCACCGGCGCCAGCGACATCGCGTAACACCCGATCGCAGCCAGCACAAGCAGCAACATCGGCAATCCCTTGACAGCGGCCTGGTAGCAGAAACCCATCACGATATAGATTGCCGCCAGACCGCCGGAGCCGAGCAGCATCAAGGGACGTCGTCCGGCGCGATCCACCGTCCCCAGCGCAACGAACGTAAACATCAGGTTGACCGAACCGGTCCACGCAATGTTCTTCAGCGTGTCCGAAATGTCGTAGCCGGCAGCAGCGAAGATCTCCTCGGCGTAATTGAAGATGACGTTGATGCCGCACCATTGCTGCAACACGGCCAACGAAACGCCCACCCCCAGAATCTTCAGTATCTTCGGCTCCAACAGGTCCTGAAACCGAACATCCTGCACTTCGTCGCCCGTCATGGTGTTCTGGATGTCGCGAAGCTCGGCCGCTGCGTACGGCTCGCCGCCGATCCGCGCAAAAATACGGCGGGCCTTCTCACCGGCGCCATTCTTGACCAGCCAACGCGGACTTTCCGGCACCAGCAGCGCTCCAACAAAGAATACCAGCGAAGGAATTGTGACGGCCGTGAACATCCAGCGCCATCCGTACTGGCCATTCCACGACTGACGAATCATTTCCACTGTGGCTCCCGACGGCACCGGTTGGGCGATCTTCAGGTTGATGATCTGGGCCGCCAGAATCCCGATGACGATGGTCAACTGATTGATGGCAACCAACCGCCCGCGCAAATGCGCCGGAGCGACCTCGGCGATGTACATCGGCGACAAATTGGAGGCCATGCCGATGGCGACGCCGCCCACGATCCGCCAGACAACAAACCACGCAAACGTTGGCGCCCAACCCGTCAACACCGAGGAGACCGCAAACAGAAACGCGGACGCGAGCAGCAGCTTCTTGCGACCGAACTTGTCACTCATCCCCCCGGACAAGAGCGACCCCAACAGACAGCCGAGCAAGGCGCAGCTGTTCGCCCAGCCACTCAATTGTCCGCTGTTCAACTGGAAGTACTTTTCAAAAAACGGCTTGGCGCCGCCGATAACCACCCAGTCGTAGCCGAACAACAACCCCCCCATGGCCGCCACGAGGGAGACCATCCAGACATACGTCAGGTTGTAGGTGGGTGTCGTGCCTTCCGAAGACTCCGGTCGGCTTGCCGTGTTCACGCTTTGGTTCCTCCAGTCAAGAAGCTAGGCTCTTTCGCCAATTCCAACCTTTTTTACACGTTGCCGTCGGTCAGCAAAATGGATTATCGAATGAAAACGATGGACAATTTCATGACACCCGCTATTGATGTTCCTGAGGGTTTTCAGTGACAATAGGATGAGACGGGCGAAGAACATGGATAATCTTAGGCGTGCCGAGGGATTCCCCGGCCAGATCATGCATGTCGTCCCCCGCCCCACACTTCAACGGATGGGACCGCACTTTCTATTGCGCGCGCTCTGCGTCACCGATATCGGTTGGTATCCGCGCGCTCACCATCACTTTCGAGAAAGGCCCGCCGGTGCCGACCAACATATTCTCATCCTCTGCGTCCGCGGCACGGGTTGGTTCGAAATCGACCGACGCCGCGCCGTGATAACCCCGCGTCATGCCCTGCTCATCCCGCGCGGAGTGGCTCACGCGTATGGAGCATCGCTCACCGACCCCTGGTCGATCCACTGGGTCCACTTTATCGGGGACGAGGCGGACTACTACGCGCGCTTGCTGCCGGACCGCGTGTACCAATTGCCGACGTCGGCGGCTTGTGTTCGCGCGATGGAACGCACCTTCCACGACGCTTATGCCGGTCTCGCGGGCGGGTATCTCAGCCGCAACATCGTTTACCTCGCCCACACGCTGCGTCACTTGTTGGGGTTGCTTTTCTACAGTAACCAATCCTATTCGACGGAACTGCGGGCCCCGCCAACTCGCGACTTGCAGACGACGATCGACTTCATGGTCGAACATCTCGCCGAACCGTTGCGACTGGCGGACTTGGGGCGACACGCGGGATTGTCGGCAGTACATTTCGCTTCCTTGTTCCGACGCCAGACGGGTATGGCTCCCATCGAATACTTCATCCACCTCCGAATCCGTCATGCCTGCCGCCTGCTGGACACGACCGGATTGACCATCCGCGAAATCGGCTACCGCGTCGGGTACGAAGACCCGTATTACTTCTCCCGCACTTTCCGCAAGCTGATGGGATTCCCTCCACGACAGTATCGGTCTTTGCGCAAGGGATAACAGACAACCCTGTCCGCCAACCGGCGCGACTCGTCCGCACATCTCTCCGATGAAAAAAGGGGCCTTTGACCATGACGGCCAACGTCGGCATGACCCATGCTCGCAACCTTCTGTCAGACGGCCATTAACACAATCCCGAACCACCCAAGCCGGGGGTTCTGGCCGCGAGCGGTGCATGCTCGGCGTGCGACCTGCTATGGAGGGCTGCAAACTGGATGAATCATTACGGGACGAACGATGAATATTCGAAAACTATTTGATTCGGTCTTCGGGGCGTTGATCTTCTTGTTGCTTCTCATGGCTGCCGTAGCGGCGATGTCGTTTCTGAACCAGACCGAGATCACAAAGAGCCAACACTCCCATCTCCAATCCCACGTGGTAGCGCAACAACTTCAACAGGCCTCCGAAGATCTGACCCGTCTGGCCAGAGCCTATGCCGCCACCGGTAATGCCCAATTCGAGGAGAATTACCAACAGGTCCTGGCCAGTCGCCGCGGAATCCAACCGCATCAGAAGGATTCTGGAATGACAGATTGGGAATTGATGGAGACCGGCGGCATGGCGCCGCCCCTCGTGGACGCCGACACCCGCCATCGCGCGTCCATGAATACCTCCGAGTTCACCGAACCAGAGACCGCCAAGCTGAATGAGGCGCAGACGAACTTCGATGCTCTCCTCCGCACGGAAAGCATCGCACGACACGCCATGCGGGGGGAATTTGCCGATAGCGACGGCAAATTCACCATCCAGGGTCCTCCCGATCAAGCCGCCGCAATCCGTCTCCTCCATGACGACGCCTACATCCGTGCCAAGACGAATTTTCTCAAGCCGATCAACGCGTTCCTCGCCATGGTTGACGCCCGGGCTGGTGCCGATGCCGCCACGTGCGCCCGCCGTGGCCACCTGTATCTGAGCCTCATCTTTGTCGCGTCGATCGGCATGCTCGGCATGATCCTGGTTTCGCTCCGGATCGTTCAACGGCGCGTTTGCGACCCTGTGCTCGCCCTGCGAGCCAGCATTCCGACCGTGGTGGCCGACATGGATCGGCTGGCTGCGGTTACCCAACGGATTTCCAACGGCGATCTGAGCCAATCGTTCGACGTGCAAGCCCCGCCGTTGCCCGAAGATCGGCACGACGAACTCGGTGAATTGGCGCGGACCCACAACCATATGATCGCCCGTTTGCGGGACGCAGGCCAGGCCATCGCCAAGATGACGGCCAATCTCAGCCAACGAACGGCGGCACTGACCGGAGCCAATGAGACCCTGCGTCAGGAAATCGCCGAACGCCAGCGGGCGAAAGAGGAACTGCATGCCTCGCAGGAAAAGTACCGGTTGTTGGCGGATTGCACCCATGACTGGGCCTTCTGGATCGATCCGCAAGGGCGTTTTCTGTACTGTTCGCCGTCGTGCAGCCGCATGGCCGGCTACGAAGCCAGCGCGCTCGAAGCCGATCCGACCCTGTTGAGACGGCTGATCCATCCGGAAGATCTCCCGCTCTATGAAATGCACCGAAAGCTGGAACTCTCCGAGCAATCGGCCGAGCTCGAATTCCGCATCATCGACCGCGACGGCAAGGAACGATGGATCAGCCACGTCTGCGAGCCGGTGCGCGATGTCGACAATCGATTCCTGGGAACCCGCGGCCAGAACCGTGATATCACGGAGCGCAAACAGGCGGAGAAAGCCTGGGAGCGCGAACGCGATTTGATGAACGCCCTGATGGAAAACGTTCCCGATTGCGTCTATTTCAAGGACCGCGAAAGCCGGTTCATCCGCATGAGCCGGCACCAATCCAAAAAGTTTCGCCTGCGCGATCCGTCGGAGGCGGTGGGCAAGAGCGACTTTGATTTCTTCACTGCTGAGCACGCCCAACCGGCGTTCGACGACGAGCAGCAAATCATTCGCACGGGCCAGGCCGTCGTCAACAAGGAGGAACGAGAAACGCATCCCGACGGCCGCGTGACCTGGGCGTCCACCACCAAGATGCCGCTCCGCGACCCCGGCGGGAATGTGATCGGCACCTTTGGTATCTCCCGAGACATCACCACCCGCAAGCAGACGGAGGAAGCCCTGCGCGAAAGTGAAGAGAAACTCCGTCTCCTGCTCGATTCAACGGCGGAAGCAATTTTCGGCGTTGATATGAATGGAAACTGCACCTTTTGCAATCCCGCCTGCCTTCGCCTCCTCGGTTATGAGCGCCCCGAGGAATTGCTGGGCAAGAATATTCATTGGCAAACCCATCACAGCCGTTCCGGCGGGCAACACTTCCCCGAGGAACAATGCCGCATTCACCAATCCGTGCAACGCGGCGAAGGCGCCCACGTGGACGACGAGGTGTTTTGGCGGACAGATGGAACCAGCTTTCCGTCGGAATATTGGTCCTATCCCCAACGGCGAGACGGTCAGATCGTTGGTGCCGTAGTGGCTTTTGTCGACATCACCGACCGCAAACGCATGGAGGCGGAACTCGCCCAGGCCCGAGATGCCGCCCTCGAGTCGGCCCGACTAAAGACGGAGTTCCTCGCCAACATGAGTCACGAGATCCGCACGCCGATGAATGGCGTCATCGGAATGACCAACCTTCTCCTGGACACCTCGTTGACTACGGAACAGCATGAGTTTGCCCAGTTGATCCAAACCAGTGGAGAATCGTTGCTGACGATCATTAATGACATTTTGGACTTCTCCAAGATCGAAGCCAAGAAACTGGTGTTCGAGACTCTCAACTTCGACCTGCAGGAAGCCGTCGAAGACACGGCATCGTTGATGGCCGAGCGCGCCCAGGCCAAGAACATCGAGCTTGCCACCTTTGTGTCCGAAGACGTCCCCACCCGTCTCTGTGGAGATCCGGGCCGTCTCCGGCAGATTCTTACCAACCTCATTGGCAACGCGATCAAGTTTACCGAGCGCGGAGAAGTTGTGACCCGTGTTTCCAAGGAAGGGGAAACACCGACTCACGTCAGGTTGCGCGTCGAAGTCAAAGACACCGGCATTGGCATTCCGCGGGACGCGCAAGGACGATTGTTCCAGGCGTTCACCCAAGCCGACGGGTCCACCACCCGCAAATACGGCGGGACGGGCCTTGGCCTTGCCATCTGCAAACAACTGGTCGAAATGATGCAGGGCCAGATCGGTGTCGAAAGCATGCCCGGCTACGGTTCGACGTTCTGGTTCACCGTTCAATTGGAGAAACAACCGCCGTCCGAAACGTCCGACGCCAACGAAGCGCCCAACCTGGAAGACTTGCGCGTATTGATTGTTGACGACAGTTCCACCAATCGACTGATTCTGGAGCATCAGACCCGGGCCTGGAAGATGCGCAGCGATTGCGCCACCAGCGCCCACGAAGCCTTGCGGGCCATGCGCGAGGCCGTTGCCGCCCACGACCCGTATCGGGTCGCTCTCCTGGACCTGCAGATGCCTGACATGGACGGATTGGCTCTCACTCGCGCCATTAAACAGGAGTTGCCGATCGCCAGCGCGCGGTTGATCATGCTCACCTCCCTCGGACACCAGTTCTGCCAGGCGGAACTGGACGAAATCGGCCTTGATGCCTGCCTCGTCAAGCCGATCAAACAATCGCGGTTGTTCGATTGCCTCGTCACCGTGATGGACCGGACTCCCCAGAAACTTTCGGCGACTCCTGCTTCGACGCCGACCAATGCCCCGCTGCGGAAGTTGCGCATCCTGTTGGCCGAGGACAACGCGGTCAATCAGAAAGTGGCGCTGGGACAATTGCGCAAACTAGGTCACTCGGCCGATGCGGTTGCCAATGGCCTGGAAGTGCTGGAATCGATCCAGCGCATTCCATACGATGTCGTGCTGATCGATTGTCAGATGCCGGAAATGGATGGCTTCGAGGCTACCGGCCGCATCCGGGAGCGGGAGAAACGGGAACAATTGGAGCATCTCCACATCATTGCCCTCACGGCCCACGCCATGGCCGGCGACCGCCAGAAATGTCTCGATGCCGGCATGGATGATTACCTGAGCAAGCCGGTGCGGCTGCAGGAATTGCAGAAGGCGCTGCAACGATATTGTTCCACGCATCCGGATCATCTGGCCAACACCGCCGCACAAACGCCGCAGCCGGACGTCGCTTCGGAACCGCCTCCGGTGGACATGGAGCGGCTGGATGAAGCCGCCGACGGCAACCAGGAACAGATGCGGGAATTGGTGGATCTGTACCTGGCCCAAGCCGACGAAATCTTGAGCGGCTTGGACACAGCCATCAAGACCGGCGCGACCAAGGACGTGGAGCGACTGGCCCATAAACTGGCTGGAGCCAGCCTTGCGTGTGGCATGACCGGTGTCGCCAATCCTCTGCGCGAACTCGAACGCCAGGGCAAGGAAGGCAGATTGTCCGACCCCGAACAACCGCTCGCATCGGCCAACAGGCAACTCGCGGCGACGCGACGCGTCCTGGAGGAACGACTCCGGAACCTGCGGGTCTCCTGATCGGAAGCGCATGGAATGAAAAAAGTGCTGATCATCGAAGACGATCCGGTGGTGGCCAACATCTACCACCACAAGCTCCTCGCTGCAGGATATGCGGTGCAGGTGGCCCGTGATGGCGAGACGGGATTGGAGAAGTTGAAGGAGTTCCAGCCCGATCTCGTCCAGCTCGATTTGATGCTGCCGAAGCTGAATGGTGTGGAAGTGATCAAGGAGATCCGCTCGAAGCCTGAGCTGCAATCGCTGCTGATCCTCGTTCTGTCGGGCGGCTATGCCCCCGACCTGGTCACAAAAGCCTGGGAAGCTGGTGCGAACCAGTGCCTCTCCAAGCTCAATAGCTCCCCAAAAATCGTGGTGGACGCCATCAGCCAAATGCTCGGTTCGACCGCATCCCCGGCCACTGCATCACCAGCGCCAACCGCTGATCCTGCTGTTTCCCCTGCCCCAGCCCCTCCTCCGCCCCAACCGGTAGCTGCGCCATCCACGACTTCGCCACCAACTTCGGGCGCGGATACGGTGCCGCCCTCCGGGGCATACACCGAATTTCTGAAGCAAGCTCCCAAAATCCAGACCCAATTACGCGAGCGGTTGCACGCACTCGTCCGGGGCGAAAACGATCAGAACCGCGTTCCAGTGATCATCGAGTTGCAGGCGACGATCCATTCGTTGGCCGGCTTCTCGGGCGTAACCGGCCTCAACCGCCTCGCCCATCTGGCCAGCGCCGTGGAAGTCCTGCTCAACGAACTTCATAACAAACCGACTAACATCACGCGATCGACCCTGCATACCATTGCGCGTGCCGTGGATTGCCTGTTGCTGCTGTGCAAGCAGGACCGCCGTCCACAAGACGAACTGCCGCCGTCGGCATTGATCCTGGTCGTAGACGATGACCCGGTTTCCCGCAAGACGTTGCGAACCGCTCTCGGCAAAGCTCATCTCAAAGCCGTCGCGCTCGGCGATCCCGAACTGGCGTTGAAAGTTCTCGCGGAAAACCGGTTCGACCTGGTTTTCTCCGATGTCAATATGCCGGGTATGAACGGTTACGATTTCTGCAAGGCCTTGCGCGCCCAGCCCACGAACAAAACGACCCCGGTCGTGTTCGTCACCTCGGCATCCGACCTGGAGAGCCGCGCCCAATCCACCATCAGCGGCGGCAATGATTTCATCATCAAACCGTTTCCCATGATCGAGATGGCGGTCAAAGCCCTGACGTTCATCGTCCAACCCAAGGTTAACGCTGCTCCAGCCCCGGCTCCCGCTCCTGTCTCGGGTGCTGCCCCGGCTGTTGCTGTTGCGGCATAGCTTCGAGCTTGTCCAAGCATCTTCGGAGGGTCGCGCTTCCGCGCGACCAATTTCGAAACCTGCGTTTGCATCGGGAATCAACTACACGGCCACGCAGAAGCGTGGCCCTCCGAGGCGTTATTGGAGGGCGAGCCGTAGTCGGACGCCCAAGCAGGCGGCTCGGCGGGAGCCTCGCCCTCCAGCAAACCGGAATTAGACTTTACCGCATCGTCACATCCGCTATGCGCAGAGTCGCCCCTGCCTCCGTCGCGATGATAGCACCGCCCTGGAAATCAATTTGAATGACTTTGCTTTGCTGCGCGGATGGAGCAGCAAAGACCAAGACACTGCTGCCGCTGCCGCCCACGTAAACCGCAGATTCGCCGGATGACAGAACAAGACGCGGCTTGCCTTTCATGGTGACGCTCTCACTAAACGTAACTTTGATCTGATCGCCTTCCTGACCCACCTTCTGAATGACCGGCCCAGACCGTCGTTCCGGATCCCATTTTCCCCCAAAGGTCCACGCTGCCGTGATCTGCTCGGGCTTGGGCGCGCCGGGCCCGGAGGAGAGATTGTCGGCATGCCAGGAATAATCGCCACCTTCCTTGTGGCAGTTGTAGTAATACGCGCGTTCACCCCAAATGTTGCCCGGGTCCAGATCGCGATTTCTCTTGCTGTCGGCCTCGCTCGGTTTGCCGCCGCCGAGCGGATAAAGCACGCGTTTGGGCGGCAGGCTGCTCAACGTTTTCGAGAAGGTGCAATCCAGCAGGAAGAATTGGGCGTCATGATGGTGACGGGCCAGAATCCAACTGTCCACGCCCGGTCCTCCGTCGAACCGGCAGTTGCGCAACACGAACTTCATGTCTTTGTCCCTGCTGCCGTCATGCCAGATCGTTGCATCCGCCTTCGGGTTGACCTGCTGGAGCGTGCAGTCCGTCATGTAACACCAGCCGCGCGGACAAACAAAATCCACCGACCCGCAGATCTTGAGCCGCGCCTGGTAGGACCCGTTTGTCTGCCCCCACAATGCAAGCGTATCCGCCCCCTGGCTGAACACGTCGCAGTCCACGATCACCGTCCTGTCACCGTGACCGTAGATCGCAAACGCATGCGGCCCGATGACGCCGTGGGTGTTCTTGATCGTCAGATTTCCCAGAACGCAATCGTTGCCGTTGATGTTCACCACGGCGCGCCCGATGTTATCCGGATTTGCGGTAAATTCGTCCGCGCCTTGCGGGAACTCGATCTGAGTCCCCTGCCGGCTCTGGCCACGAAGCGTGATGAAGTTGGGATCGACCCGCACCTTCTCGTGGTAAAAGCCGTCCTTGATGAAAAGGATGATCCGTTCACGGTTATCGCGCGCAATGGAACCGACCGCCTCTTGAATCGTTTTGAAATCCCCGCTGCCGTCGACGGCAACGATAATGTCGGGTTTGATGGCTTGGGTGATGGAATTGGCACCTGGCGAATCAGCAACAGCTTTGCTCGTTTGTATCGAGACCATCGAAGCTACGAGTACTGTAAAGAGCGTGCGCATAAGCAGTCATGGTCCTTGCCGAGATGGCGATCCAAGCGTCTGCTTCAGCCATGCGATCATCTTCTCTCGATAGCTCGGATCGAGTTTATCCCACTCGATGAGACGGTGCGGGGCGCCTTCGATCGTGATGAGTTCACACGGCACACCGGCTTCCTTCAGCTTCGCCTGGAAATTCACCGACTGCTCATACGACACGCTCCTGTCAGCCGTTCCGTGAATCAATAGAAACGGCGGCAGGCCGGGTTTGATGAAGTTGATCGGCGATATCTCGCGAAGGGCCGTGCGTGAATGGTCGTCCAACGCCTTGGGAAGATCCAGTAAAGCGCTCATCGATGGACTAAGACCGCCGCGTCGTTCCGAGTCGGCGACATGATCGGTCGGCGGCGCGAAGCCGACCATGGCCTGAACGCGCAGATCGTCCTTCCCGGTCACGATGGCCTGGAAGGCCAGGTGTCCGCCGGCGGAGTACCCCATCAACACGATCCGGTGCGGGTCACCCTTGTATTCCGCCACGTGCGCCTTGACCCAGCGGATCGCCGTTTCCACGTCGTCGAGACAGGCGGGCCAGCGATGTTTCGGAGCCAGCCGATAGTTGATTGAGAACCAGGTGAATTTCGCATCGGTCAATGATTCGAGAATCGGAACGTGATCGCGTTCCTTGTCGCCACCCGACCAACCGCCGCCATGCACCATAAGGGCCACAGGGAAAGGCCCATCGCCTTGCGGTATACAGGCATCGAGGAACAGTTTCTCGCCGCCGGCTTCGCCGTACTCGATGTCGGACTTGAGTGTCGCGTTGGCAGGAACGAACACAGGAACCGGTGCCTTCACTGAAGACGGAACCACGCCGCTCCGCGCTGGACTCCAACCATCCGCGCCACCGAGAACATTCTTCACGGTGATTGCGTTGGCTTCCGTTTCGGTCAACTGTCGCGCCCAGGGCACGCGAGCCGCTGGATTCGCGCCGGGGCCGGTACTGTTGAACTCGGCATACCGCACCGTCTTCTCCCGGGCCGGATCTCGCCAATTATTCCAACCTTCGGGGCGCACCACGCCGGACATCTCGGTGCTCAGATAGGTCACGCTGGAATACGGACGCCATGGTCGGCCGAGATACGTTTTCACCTCGGGAGATTCGCCGGTGATTTTACAGCGAGAGAATACGTAGCCGAAAGGTTGTTCCTGCGGCGTGGAGGCGGCAGTGACGTAACCGTTGGATAAACAATGGATGTGACAGTTCTCGAAAAAGGCCGTCGCGCCGCCAAAGATGAAGTCCACGTGCCCGGTGATGTAGCATCCTTCGAAGTATTGCCGGCCCCGATCCAGAAAGATGGTGTCCTGCCAACCCAGAAACCGGCAGTTGCGGAAGATCGCGCGATCGCCGTCCACTCGGATCGCCAGCGCCTGGCCAACGTGGCCGGCGGAATTATCGAAGGTGACGTTTTCCGCAGTGAAATCGTCGGCATCGATCACCGCCGACGGCGTGCGGAACGTCCCGATTGCCTTGCCGTCAAGCCCCGTCATGTTCGCGTGCAGATCGTAGGTCAGCACCGTCTTTTCCGGGTCCTCGCCGACGAGTCGGAGGAACCGTTTTTCACGTTGCACATAGATCAGTTCTTTGTAAACGCCGGGCTGGATGTGAATGATGCACGGTTTGGCAGGACTGTTGTTCTGCGGCACAGCATTGATCGCTGCCTGGACGGTCGTGAATTGCGCGCTGCCGTCCGCAGCCACCGTGAGATTGCTCTGGGCGAGCACAGGTCCGATGTCTAGGATGAGAATAAGAGCCGCTAACACAACTGTAGCCGCAGGCTTCAGCCTGCGCGGGAAAGGCGCACCCGTAAAGGGTGCGACTACAGGGGAGTCGGTTTTGTTAGGCGCTCTAAGCCAGCAAAACCCAATGCCAGTTTTGCGGCGCAGGTGGACCTGCGCCCTCCAAGAATTCAAAGGTGTTTGGAGGGCTCGGCTCCAGCCGAACCGTGCCCTGACGCTCGACGACACTTGGTTCACTTCCATTTGCTCCCCCTACTCCGGGGCCGCGGGTCGTGAATCCATGCTGCGCCCTCTCCTCACCGGCTCGATCGTCACGTTGTCGAAACTGACCGAACCGGCGTGGTTCATGACTTCCGCGGTTTCCACGCCGCTGAATACACAGTTCTTGAAGCGCACATCTTCAATCACCGCGCCGGGACGATCGACAGCGCCGGGATAGCCAACGATCCACATGACGCGGGGACTGGACTTACTTTTCACGTTGTCCAGTTCGATGTTGCGCACGACGGCCTGGTGAACACCGTTGGAGCCTTCCTCGTAGAGGAGGTCAATGGTAAGAATCGCTTCGGATACGCGTCCGACATCGCAATTCCGCATGAAGACGTTTTCGAGGATGCCGCCCCGACGCGCATTGTCCTTGAGACGCAACGCCCGGCCGAGGTTCGGGCTGTCCATCTTGCAGTTCTCGACAAATACGTTGCTGCAACTGCCGGAGATTTCGCTCCCGAGGACCACGCCGCCGTGGCCGTCTTTCATCGTGCAGTTGCGGACGATGATGTTCTCCGACGGGACATGCACGCGGCGTCCGTCGTTGTTGCGGCCGGACTTGATGGCGATGCAGTCGTCGCCCGTGTCGAAAACGCAGTCTTCGATCAACACGTCCCGGCACGATTCGGGATCGCAGCCGTCGTTGTTCGGGCCGTGGCTGGAAATCTTCACGCCGCGCACGGTGACGTTGAAACAGAGCACCGGGTTCAATTCCCACATCGGCGAATTGGTAATACTGACCCCCTCGATCAGGACATTGCGGCAACGATATGGCTGGACGAAGTTGGGCCGGAGAAAGTGACCCTCCCCAAACACGCGCTGCTCGACCGGCACGCCGCGTTCGCCCATGTCGTTGAGCAGGCTGCGGCTGCGGCCGGCGCGCGCCGGTTCGCGGTTCGGCCCGCGACGCGTCCAACCCCACCAGTTGTCATTCGAAGCCGAACCGTCCAGGATGCCTTTGCCGGTGACCGCGATGTTTTCCTGTTCGAACGCATAGATGAACGCCGAATAATTCATGCCTTCGACCCCTTCCCAGCGGGTAAAGACAGCCGGCAGAAACTTCGCCGGGTCGGTACTGAACTTCAGCGTGGCGCCATCGGCAAGATGAAGGTTGACGTTGCTCTTCAAATGGATGGCGCCCGTCAGGAACACGCCGTCGGGCACAACGACACGTCCGCCACCCGCGGCATGGCAGGCGTCGATGGCTTTGGCGATGGCGGCAGTGCAATCGTTGCTGCCGTCCCCAACCGCTCCGTAGTCGGCAATCACAAAGTCCCGGTTCGGGAACTCCGGCGCTTTGATCCGTGAAAGAATGCCCGACACCGAATCCCAGCCCTTTGCCTGTGCCATCGGAGCGTAACCGCCAAGCAGGACGGCCGCAAAAGCAACGCCGAGTGATTTGAACAAAGGGAAGGAATTTTTCATAATGAAACCAGGGATGTGGGACGATGTTTTGACATTTCTTCGGGCTGTCATTCTGAGGCCGATAAAGCTGAGGCCGTAACCGTCCGGGAATAATGGAGGCGGGCCGGTCCGTTGTGAAGTCTTTTTCGGCCAATCTGAGAGCATCATCTGTCAAAACTGGAGGGCGAGCCTCCCGGCGAGCCGAAACCGTGCGGCTCGGCAGAAGCCTCGCCCTCCAACAACGGATTACTACCTGGCTTTGTTCGGCTCAGGTTAAGAGCAGCAATCGAGATTGTAGTCGCAGGCTTCAGCCTGCGCGAGAGGGCGCACCCGTAAAGGGTGCGGCTACAGCTCTTTTTGCAGGCTTAACGACCCTTCGACGAAAGCATCTTCTCCACTTCCACCCCGGCGAGAATGAACGGGCCGACGCCTTTCAGGTCGTTGGAGACGATCGGTTCGCGGACGTAATACTCGTAAGAACCGTCCCGACCGTACCCAAGTCCGGCTACCGAGCAGCACTGGGTAAGATTCACCTTGCCGTCCTTGTCCACCTTGATGAGGTCGCGAACAATGCCTTCGTAACCGCGTCGGATGACCGGCTCATACTTGTCGCGCGACAGGTAACCGCGATTCACCGCCCTGGCCAGGGCATAGACGTACATGCTGGAAGCCGTCGCTTCCAAGTAGTTGCCGGTTCGGTTCCCTTGATCGACCACCTGGTACCAAAGGCCCGTTTTCGGATCCTGATGACGCGCGACACCATCCGCAAGGCGACGCAGCACGGCGATAACCTGTTCCCGTCCGAGATGTTGCGTCGGCAAAAAATCCAGAGTATCGACAAGAGCCATCGCGTACCAGCCAATGGCGCGTCCCCAGAAATTCGGCGACGTGCCGGTCTCCGCGTTGGCCCAACTCTGCGTCCGGCTTTCGTCCCAGCCGTGATAGAAGAGACCCGTCTTTGCGTCGTAGGTGTGCGCGTCAATCAACGTGATCTGCTTGACGACGTCATCGAACGCCGCCGGATCATCGAATAACTTCGCGTACTGCGCATAGAACGGCCCGGCCATGAAAATACCGTCAAGCCACATTTGATTCGGGTAACGCTGTTTGTGCCAGAACCCGCCGCTCACGGTGCGCGGTTGGGTGTCGAGTTGTTTGCGCAAAAGTTCGGCAGCCTTTCGATAGCGCTCTTCTTTCGTGAGTTGGTAAAGCGCCAGGGCGGCCTTGCCCGAATTGATGTTGTCGAGGTTGTAATCGCGTGGCTTGTAACCCCGGATCGCGCCGTCCGGAGTGATGAACGAACCAATAGTCGTTTCGGAAAATCTGACGTAACGCGGATCATTCACACTTTCGTTGAGCTTGAGAAGCGAGAGCGTGAACAGGCCGACGGTGTAATCCCATTTGGCCGCGCCGCCTTCCTTCCAGGTCAGGCTTTCACCGCGGCGCGCCATCTCCGCATCGGCCATGCGCACCGACCATTCAAGCGGAGTTGCGCCTGTGAATCTGACCGGCCCCGGCGGAAGCGAATCGGCAGTCGTCAGGGATGCGAAGGTCAGGCTGATAAAAACCGATGCGCAGAAAGATCTGGCTGGACTGATTGGAATGTTCATCGTTTGGAGTGCTGCGGCTTGACGCAGCCCTTTCGTCAGCGCAGCTTGATGCGCTGAGACGATCCCCCTCGGCTCCGCGAGTCAAGCCTCGCGGCTGAAGGCGGCGTCAAGCCGCCGCACTCCCCAAAACCTACAGCTTCGCCACTTTCACGTCGAGAATGTCTTTGTCGGCCTTGATCTCCTGGAGGACGGCTTCGGACGGGGCGCTGTCGAGATTGAGCACGGTCAGCGCCTGGCCGCCCCGTTTGTCCCGGCCGAGCGACATGCTGGCGATGTTGATGCCGTGTTTGCCTATGATGGTTCCGATCCAGCCCACGATGCCGGGACGGTCCTTGTTGCTCATGATGAACACCACGCCGGTCGGCACGGCTTCGACGGGCATGTCGTTGATACGGACGATGCGCGGGTTGTTGACGGACCCGTAGAAGGTGCCCGACACGCTCGCGGCCTGGCCGTCCACGAAGGCGCGCACATTGATCAGTTCGGCGTAATCGATGGTCTCACTGCTTTTCACCTCGCCGACCTTGATCCCCAGCGTCTGTGCAATGACGGGCGCGTTGACGTAATTCACGTCGCCGCCCTCGGCCGCTTCGAGGAACCCTTTCAACACGGCACGGCTGATGGGACCGCTCTCCAGTTCGCCGGCCTTGCCGCAAAACTCAATCACGAGCCGCTCGATCCTCCGCGGCGCGATTTGGGCCAGCAGCCGGCCCATTTTTTCGCCAAACGTGAGATACGGCTGCAGAATGGCGAGCACTTTCGCGTCGATCGACGGCATGTTCACGGCATTGCGGATGGTGCCACCCGTCAGCGCCTCGGCAATCTGCTCGGCCACTTCCGTGCCGACGGATTCCTGCGCCTCGTGAGTGGAGGCGCCGAGGTGCGGAGTCATGATCACGGTGTCGAGTTCGCGCAGTGGGGAATCGGTGGGAGGCTCCTGTTCGTAAACATCCAGCGCCGCCCCGGCGACCTGACCCGACTTGATCGCGTCGTACAAATCCTTTTCGTCAATAATCCCGCCACGGGCGCAGTTGATGAGGCGTACGCCCTTCTTCATCTTGGCGATCGTGTCCTTGTTGATCATGTGCCGGGTCTGCTCGGTCACCGGCGTATGGACGGTGATGAAGTCGGCATTCTTGTAAATCTCGTCCAATTCGACGACTTCCACCTGCAGCGCTTTCGCGCGGCTCATGCTGAGGAACGGATCGCACGCCAGGACGCGCATCCCGAACGCAATCGCGCGCCGGGCCACTTCGCCGCCGATCCGCCCCATCCCGATGATGCCGAGCGTCTTGTTGTGAAGTTCGACTCCTTCAAAGGATTTCTTGTCCCACTTGCCGGCTTTCATCGACGCATGTGCCTGCGGAATCTTTCGAGCCATGGCCATCATCATCGAGAAACTGTGTTCGGCGGTGGAGATGGTGTTGCCGCCGGGCGTGTTCATCACAATGATGCCCCGGCGCGTGGCGGCGTCCACGTCCACATTGTCGACACCGACACCGGCCCGTCCGATGACTTTGAGCTTCTTCGCGGCGTCGATGACTTTCTTGGTCACCTTGGTCTGGCTGCGGACGATCAGGCCTTCGTACTCGCCGATGATCTCGCAGAGTTGTTCCTCCTTGAGGCCGATATTTTTGTCGGCCTGAAAAGCGGGATTGCTCTTCAATAATTCGACGCCCCGTTCGGAAATGGGGTCTGAGATCAGTACTTTGATGACATTCATAGGAAACTCGATGGTTGATTTTGGCGTCTAATTTGCGATGTTAAGGCTCAATTCACAAGGAAAAACCATGAAGCAAGTGAAACTTTTCACACGCGACCTTTGCAGTTGGTGCCTCGATGCCAAGGATTACCTCCGCCAGCACGCGATCCCCTTTGAAGAAATCGACGTCGGTTCGAATCCCGATGCCTATGAGGAAATGAAACGGCTTTCCAGCCAGCGTTACGTGCCCACCATTATGGTCGATGGCCATGTCCTGGCCAATTTCGATGTGCCTCAACTCGAAGGATTTCTCGCGCGACTCAAAGCTTCAACCGACTGACCGCCCAGATGACGGCATGCGTTGCCCCGCAGGCATAACCCGCGGCCAGCAGGTCATCCAACACAATGCCCAGTCCGCCACTGAAGGCCTGCGCCTGGCGTACCGGCGTCGGCTTCCAGATATCGAACAGGCGAAACCAGAGAAACCCGACGACGATCTGCCACGGGTGCATGCCCACCCCCGCCAGGACCAACGGCATGGCGGCAATCTCGTCGATGACGACGCAGGGGGGATCCGGTTTGCGCAAAACTTCAGCCGCTTCGCCCGCGCACCAGACGGCAAACACCACACCCGCCGCGAACACCAACCAGTAAGCCCACGGATTGCCACGGGTCAGCAGCCACCAATAGCCCACCCCCAGCAACGATCCCGCCGTGCCCGGCGCCACCGGCACAAGGCCCGCTCCGAATCCCGAGGCGACCCACTTGATGAATCGATCACGCATCGTGCAGGAACAATTGACGGTTTTTGCGCAGGTAAGCGATTCCGGACCACAACGTCAGCGCGACCGTGATCAGCATCAGCCAGAATACCACCACCGAAAACTTCGCATTGAACCGGTCGCAGTCGAACCCGATGCAATGCCATTCTTCCCGCGCCGCCAGCCCGAGCAAGACGACGATAATGGTCAGCATCTGCGACACCGTCTTGTGTTTGCCGAGCCATTCCGCCTGCAAAACCACCCCCTGCTCCCGCGCGACGAGTCGAAGCCCCATGATCAAAAAATCCCGCGAGACGATCACCAGAACCATCCACGCCTGCACCAGGGGATGGCCGCTGCTGTTTTTCTGTTCGATAAAACAGATGAAGGCAGCCGTGGTCAGAATCTTGTCGGCCACGGGATCGAGGAGCGCGCCGAAGTCCGTATATTGTTTGCGGATCCGCGCCAGCCAGCCATCCCACCAGTCGGTCAGGCTGGCCACGAGGAAGACCACGACCGCGAATGTTTTTCCGTAGACAAAATACGATGGCATCGCGCCGTTGGGCGGCAAATGCAGGGCCGCCACGAAAATCCCGGTCAGGGCGATCCGTGCCATTGTCAGCCGATTCGGCAGATTCATTGGACGGACATAGTAGAGCCCTGCACCCCTGAGGACAAGCTTACATCGAGACTTGCTGCCGGTGTCCGGAAACGGGGCGCGTCAACGCGGCACACCAGCGCGCCGTCCCCAAGAACGTGACTTCGTCGTAACGAAGATTTCTCACTTCCGCTGCTTGCATCGTGTCGAAGATTGAGCGAGAGTCAGTCGAGTGATGTGGGAGAGCATGGGGAAATAACAATTTAGAAGGAGGAGGTTGTACCTATGGATTATCGTAGCCCGACTCATCAGGAGATCGCGGCACGCGCTTATCAGTTGTATTTGGAGCGGGGCTTTCAGCCAGGACACGATCTGGACGATTGGCTGCAGGCAGAGTATGAATTGATGCGTTTGCCGATCCGGAAACTGGCTGAAATCACGCCGCCACCACCTTCGCCGGGGAAGCCGCGCAAGAAATCGATCATCGATCTCGTTCACGCCGCCATGTACTGAGCCAGGCTCCTCACCACACCCGGTTTTGCGGTCGCGCGGTGGCAAACGAAGCGTGCCCATACCTGCTCTTGTATGTGGAGCGCCTGGCAAGTACGTGTCTGCCGTAGCCGCACCGTTGCCGCATACGACAGCGGCGTCTCATCCGACTCGGCTTATGGGTGCGCCTTCCCCACGCAGGCTAAGCCGAGTCCGCGAGACGCCATCAGCAGATGGCAACCCTGCGGCTACAGTTTTGTTAGTGGCTCTTCCGAAGCACCCGAGCGATACTACAACTTCTACTGATCTGGTTTTCTGGTTGCTGCCTGTCGTGTGGTCTGTTTGAATCTTACGGGTTGACCTGGTGGACTCACCATTTTCCAATGGGATGTTGATTCGTCGGCTGCTGGCGCTGAGCTGGCGGTACCGCGCCGGTTGCATCAAGGTCTTTCTCTACCAGGTGGCGGTGCTGACCGCCGGCCTGACCAGTCTGAGCCTTACCGGCGTCGGCATCGATTTTATCCGTCACGAACTGCAGCCCACGGCGCCTCTGCCGCACTGGCCGTTCCATCTGTCGCCTCCGACGTCCTGGTCGGCGATGACGATCCTCGCAGCCATCGCGGGAATCATTCTCGTGATGGCGCTCATCTGCGCTTCCCTGAATTATCTCTATAGCGTCGCGGTGGCGACCCTGGTGGAGCGGCATGTGGTGGTGGATTTGCGTTCGCAGGTGTACGACAAGCTCCAGCGATTGAGCTTCCGATTCTTCGACGGCAACGCCACAGGCTCCATCATCAATCGCGTCACGGGCGACTCCAGATCCGTCGCCAACTTTTTCAACAACGTGCTGATTCAGAGCGTGATCATGTTGTTGTCGCTCGGCGTGTACTTCTCCTACATGCTCAGCATCCACGCCCGGCTCACGCTGGCCTGCCTCGCAACGACGCCCCTGCTGTGGATCATCGCGGCGGCTTTTTCGCGCCTGGTCCAACCCGAGTACATGCGCAACCGCGATCTGGCCGACCAGATGATCCTGACCGTGACGGAATGCGCGCAGGGGATCCAGACGATTAAGGGTTTTGCCCGCGAACGCGAGGAAGGTTTGAAGTTCGAAGCCGCCAACCGCGCCGTCAAGGATCAGCAGCAGTCCATTTTCTGGCGGGTCAGCCTGTTCGTGCCGTCCATCGGGTTTTTCACGCAGGTCAACCTTTTCGTGCTCCTGTTGTACGGCGGCCACCTTGTCATCGCGGGAGAACTGCCCATCGGCACCGGCATGATCGTGTTCGCGGGATTGCTCCAACAGTTCTCCGCCCAGATTTCCAACTTCGCCCAGATCGCCAACACGGCCCAGCAAAGCCTGACCGGTGCGCGCCGCGTATTCGAAGTTCTCGACGAACCGGTCGAGGTCCACACCGCGCCCAACGCGCTGCCGCTGACCAGCGCACGGGGCCATGTTTCCTTCGATCGCGTATCGTTCGGTTATCACGATGGCGATCTGGTTTTGCAGGACGTCGACCTCGAAGTGCAACCAGGCGAATGCGTCGCCATCCTGGGTGCCACGGGCGCCGGCAAGAGCACGTTGCTCAGCCTGATCCCGCGGTTCTACGACCCGATCCGCGGCCGGGTCCTGATCGACGGGAACGACGTCCGCCAACTCGATCTGGATGATCTGCGGCGCAATATCGGATTGGTGTTTCAGGAGAGTTTTCTATTCAGCAACACCATTGCCGCCAACATCGCCTTCGGGCACCCGGATGCGACGGCGGACCAGATCGAGCGTGCGGCGCGGGTCGCGGCGGCGCACGACTTCATCATGGAATTCCCCAAGGGGTACGACAACCTGTTGCGCGAAGGCGGCAAGGACTTGTCGGGCGGGCAGCGCCAGCGGCTGGCCATCGCGCGGGCCATTCTGCTGGACCCGGCGATCCTGTTGCTCGACGACCCGACGGCAGCGGTCGACCCGCAAACCGAGTACGAAATCCTGGAAGCTCTCGACCAGGCAGTGCGCGGTCGCACCACGTTTATCGTGGCCCACCGCCTGAGCACTCTGCGGCGCGCGAATCGAATCATTGTGCTGGAACAGGGTCGGATCGTGCAAGCGGGCACCCACGAGGAACTGATGAACAGTGATGGATACTACCGGCACGTGGTCCGGGAGCAGTTTGCGGAGGTCGCCATGCCATGAACACACCCACCTGCGCAAAACCGGGAATCGTAGGGGCGACCGCCCAGGAAATCGTAGGGGCGACCCGCTGGGTCGCCCAGGGGAATAAGGGCCGGCATTCCATTCGCCTGAAATGCTTTGACTACCGATGGGCAGCCGCCTACTTCGTGACCCTCTGTGCACAAGAGCGCCGGTGCCTGTTCGGCGAAATTCAAAACGGCGTGATGGGAATGAACGAGTCCGGTTGCATCGTTGCCGAGGAGTGGCAGAAGACCGCCAGCATTCGCGGAAACGTCGAAGTTGACCAGTTCGTTGTCATGCCCAACCATTTCCACGGCATCCTCATCATCGTGAACCCGGTTGTCGCCGCGATGTACCCCACCGCCCCGGGAATCGTAGGGGCGACCCGCCGGGTCGCCCATGGCGAATCCACCCCAACACCCGCGGCAGGCGAGCCAGCTCGCCTCTACGACGGAACGGCGGGCGAGCCAGCGGCTCGCCCCTACGGGATCGCGGCGGGTTCGCTGGGTGCGATCATCGGGCAGGTCAAGAGTGCGGTGTCGAAGCGGATTGGACGGCCCGTCTGGCAAAGGAACTACTTCGAGCACGTCGTCCGTGACGACAACGATCTCAATCGGATTCGTGAGTATATCGCCACGAATCCGATCCGGTGGACGGTGGATCGGGAGAATCTTCAGCGCACAGGAGAAGACGAATTCGACCGATGGTTGGCGTCATTTTCGAGGAGTCGGGCGAGCCAGCGGCTCGCCCCTACGGAACGACGGGCGACCCCGCGAGTCGCCCCTACGGACACATGAAAGCCGCCGCAACGATTACCCGCGTGCGTCCGGATGTTCTGGATGAGGAGCATCAGCTTCCGCTCCAGTTCGGATTGATCGTCCGTCTGTTCGGATACACGCGATCGCATGCGACCAAGCGGAACCGGTTGATCTTCCTGGTGATCGTCCGTTCCATCCAACTTCCCCTGCTGGCCTGGATGATTGCCTCGACCATCAACGGGCCGATGACGCGTCACGATCCGAAGGGCGTCATTTGGGCTGCGCTCGGATTTCTGTCGTTTGCGGCCTTCACGCAATTCTGTTTCCATTTCCGGCAACGGTTGGCGCTGGAACTGGGCGAAGCCGTCATCCACGATATTCGCAACGACATTTTCCAGCATCTGCTGCGGATGCCGATGAGCTTTTACAACCGCACCAAGCTGGGCCGGATCATCAGCCGGTTTACGTCCGATGCCGAAGCGATGCGGGTCGGCATTCAAGACGCGCTGTTCGTGAGCACCGTGCAGATGGGGCAGATGATCGTGTGCGCGGCGCTGATGCTGTTGTACGACTGGGTGCTGTTTCTGGTCGTGCTGGGGATGGCGCCGGTGTTGTGGGCATTGAACCGCCACTTCCGCAAGAAACTGAGCCACGCCAACCGCCAGGCGCAAGAGAGTTGGAGCCGTGTCACCGCCACCCTGGCCGAATCCGTGACGGGGATTCGCGTGACCCAGGGTTTCGTGCGCCAGGACGTCAACGCCGGCCTGTTCGCAGAACTGGTCATCGATCATTCCAAATACAATCTTGGCATTGCGCGCACGTCGGGAGTGTTTCTGCCGATGCTGGACCTGAACAGCCAACTGTTCACGGCCACGCTTCTGGTGGTGGGCGGTTATCGGGTGCTGAATCCCGACATCCATATGCAGGTCGGCAATCTGATCCAGTTCTTTTTTCTGGCCAACATGTTCTTCGGTTCAATCCAGCCGATCGGCCAACAGTACAACCAGGCGCTCACCGCGATGGCCGGAGCCGAGCGCGTGTTCAACATGCTGGATACCAAACCCGATTGGGAAGAACCCGCCACCGCCGTTGAATTGCCCGCCGTTCCCGTAGGGGCGGACCGCTGGCCCGCCCATCCCGTCGTGGAATCCGACGGCATCCTCCCCTCCACCGGAGGGGACGGGGGTGTGCCTCCCCTGCCCTCCGCCCAATACGGCGCACGCGTCGAATTCCGTCACGTCACCTTCAGTTACGTCAAGGATCGCCTCGCACTGCATGATGTCAACTTCGTCGCCAACCCCGGCCAGACCGTCGCGCTGGTAGGCCACACCGGCGGCGGCAAGAGTTCCACGATCAATTTGATCGCCAAGTTCTATCTGCCCACCGAGGGTTCGGTACTCATCGACGGCCATGACACCCGCGACATCCAGGGTGATTCGCTCCACCGTCAGATGGGTATCGTCAGTCAACAGAACTTCCTGTTCACCGGCACCGTCATGGAAAACATCCGCGTGGGCCGTCCCACCGCGACCGACGAGGAGGTCGTTGCCGCCGTGCGCCAACTCGACTTTCTCGATCTGATCGGCGCGCTGCCGGCAGGATTCTCCACGCAGGTCGGCGAACAGGGCGCGAGTCTGTCGATCGGCCAGCGCCAGCTTGTCTGTTTCGCCCGCGCGATGGTCGCCAACCCGCGGATTCTGATCCTCGATGAAGCGACCAGTTCGGTGGACGCGATGACCGAGGCGCGCGTTCAGCGGGCGCTCACCAAACTGTTCGAAGGCCGCACCAGTTTTGTGGTCGCACACCGGCTCAGCACGATTCGGCATGCAGATTTGGTTCTGGTGCTCGATCACGGTCGCATCGTCGAACGCGGCACCCACCGCGAACTCCTGGCCGCCGCCGGCACCTACGCAAATCTGTATCGCCAGTTCACCCGCGCCACGGAAACGTGAGCGCGATGTTGTAGAGGCGTCCGTCACGGACGCATCCCTCACATCACGACCCGCCGCCGAGACGGCGGCCTCTACACCGCCATTGGCTCCAAGCGCAAACCTCCAATTTTTCCGATTGACAGTCCTGAGTCTGCTCGATTACAAATCGCACATTCGTTTCTCGCCGTCCGTGGCGAGCGGCGACGATGCCATGATCGACGTGCTGTCAAGGAGGACCACGGGGATCGGCAAAGCGGTTTCATCACCACGACCGCTGTTTTCGTCTTCTGCTCCTACTTCTCTCCCGTTCGGCGAAGGTCTCCAGACCTCGCCGTCTTTTGCTTTGGAGTGCGGTGGCTTGACACCGCCTTGGGTCGCGAAGCTTGATTCGCGGCGGGGCAGATCCCTTGGCGTCAAGCCGCCAAACCACAGGGCTGCGTCGAGCCGCAGCACTCCATGGAACATTCCCCCGTCCGCCGCTGCCGCTCCCCT